>Ga0213826_1000055_pt1 | contig 222844 bp, 205 predicted proteins | sample MC6MC0899MG_FD_180668 | JGI IMG/M metagenome (GOLD analysis project Ga0213826, IMG submission 180668) | Enriched soil aggregate microbial communities from Iowa State University, Ames, United States - MC6-MC0899-MG | ecosystem: Environmental > Terrestrial > Soil > Unclassified | place: USA... | reverse complement strand
TTGTTAAACCTTGTGCCAATAATTCTGCAGCACTGTATATGTACTGTTGTTTAGAATAAACTCCACTTTGAACAAATGCAGACACTTCACTTGTTGATGCTGTAGTTGTTAAACCTGAACCAATTGTTACTGTTGCAGGTAAAGCCTCTAAAGCTTTAAGTTCTTGAACTTGGTCTTTACATAAATCGTAAGTACTCGCTAACGCTGCATTCGCTTCTGGTTTTTTACCTGCAAATACACGTACTGTTTTTAAATGCTCACAAATACCGTTTGATTGAGTTGCAGACAATACATATTCTTGTTCTTGTGCGTTACTAAATGTCCAACCATTAACTGCATCGCCGCTTACTCCCGTACTTGGTGTCCATACAAATGTATCATAACCACCTAAATTCGTTGTAATTGTTACAGGTGTTGTGGTTACACCACCTTCGCATGAGGTTGCTGTTGCAGATGATAACTCAAATGCAGGTTTTACATCAAAAGTTACAGGTATTTCTATTGCTGGTGAAACACAACCAGCTACGCCTACAAATGTAGTATTTGGACGACCATTTGAAACAGAACCTTGCATATTAGAACCGGTTGTATTAGTACTTAAAAGCGTAGCAACAGATATGTTATCATAATAAATATAAGCTGAGCTATTTGAAGGTGTTGTATGATATCTAACCGCACCAGAGTTTCCTCCACTATTATTAGTTGTCCATACTGTTTGAACTATAAGGTTACTAACCCCATCCCAAGTATAAGGTGTAGTAAATGTATAGGTATTAATTCCCAAAGTAAATGATTGCGAAGCAGAACCATAAACTTTAGTTAGTAAACTATTATCAACAAGAGGTAATGCAGATACAGTATTTGTTGTAGTACCAATTGATATAGCAAAATCTGACCTAGGGTTAGCACCTATGGTAGCAACATCGAACTTTAAAGCTGATATTGGCCCCGCTACTAATCCTGCGGCTGTTAATTCTGCAGCTGTAAAAATATACTGATGTCTGTATGCTCCCCAACCATTTGTCATGAATTGAGTATAATTAGACGTACTTGAAAGAGTCCCGTTTCCTAATTGAACTGATGTATTAGGAGTAGTTTTTCTACTACGCAACCAAAAACTTCTGTCTTGTGTTACATCTGTTGGTGACACAAAATTAGATCCTTCAAACAAAGGTATTGCATCATTCTGCGCATCATACCATGCTGCCATTGCAGTTGGATCAACCAAAATAGCTTCTAATTCTGCCTTTTGAGGACCACACAATGCTAGAGATGTTGTGTATGATATAAAATCAGAATAATTACAAAGTGTTGTCACTTTGTCCGGCATTGCTGTCCATACACTTTTATCTGTTGTAGAACATACAGAACGTATGTAAACCTTATAATCTGTAGAAGGGGTTAAACCTGTAGCAACAATTGATGTTACACCAATTGCAGTTGTTCCTATAAAAGCCGCGCCTGGTGTTCCAGGATTACCTGTAGTACGAACTTCTACTTCATAAGCCATTGGGTTTAAATTATAAATATCTTGCCAAGAAACTTTTAAGCTGTTTTTACTAACATTTGAAACCTTTATAGTAGCTTCATCAATTGGTCTGCAGCTTGGAGCATCTTCATAATAAATATCGTCTAAATGAACTTCTAAAGTACTATTTGATGGGCAATTAGACACAAATGCAAAATAATCATCAGTAGTACTGGCAGGAATATATACAATGTATTCTGTCCAAGTAGAAGTTAAAGTTATCGTTTTCAACAATGTTTTAGTTGATGTTGAAGTATTACCATTCATACTGTAAAGTGAAAAATCAAAGCCTGTACCATAATTGTATGGTGTTCTTGCCCAAAAACGAATTCTCTTATCACCAGCGCCTAAATTTACTGTTTCAGGTGAAATTAAATTTATATTTCCTCCATAATTATACATATAAAAACCTCTGCTTCCTGTTCTTTGAGCGGAAGAAGATACATAACCATAGCCTGATGAATTTGTCGCATAATAATTCCAACACACTGGAAAAGTAGGACTATTATATCCACCAGTTGCAGTATTTTCAAATCCTTCAAAGAAAGAACCTGTTATAATTCCACACAATGTATTAAAAAGCACAGGATATTTTGTCCATAAACCATTTGTTGTTGCTCCACATTTGCTTCGAATATAAACAGTATAAGATGTAGAATGGTTTAGTCCTGCAATGTTAACAGATGTAGCTGGTGCATTAACAACACCTGTTTGAACTAATCCTGTTGCACCTGAACCAGCCGCACCTGAGGTACGAATTTCATACTCATAAGCAGTTACACCAGTTGCCAAAGATGCATTCCATGAAACTGTTGCAGAATTTTGCGTAATACTTCCAACTTGAAGATTTAAAGGGAAAATACATGGAGACAAATCTTCATAATTAATATCGTCTAAATAAATATTCGGGTATTGACCAGATGCTCCATAAAATGAAAATGCAAAATAATCGTCAGTTGTTGCTGGTAAAGGAACAATATACTCTGTCCAACCTGAAGTTGTTAAAGGAATACTTTGTAACAATGTTTTAGTGGCAGTAGAAGTTGTACCATTCATACTGTAAACTTCAATCTTAGTTCCTGGATACCCAGTATAAGGATGATTAACCCAAAAACGAACCTGCTTAGTACCATTACCTAAATTAACAGTCTCTGGAGAAATCAACAATATCTCAGAATCATTATATGGATAAGCATTAAAGCCATTACTACCTGTTCTTTGAGCATAGTTGTAAGTATAACCATAACCGAAACCTTTAACATTTAAATATGTCCAACATGTAGGAACTGTATAATTTGGAGGAGAAGACCATGGATCTCCCACAGGAGTTGTTTCAAATCCTTCAAAGAAATTATTAGCTACGGCTGCAGCTTGTGCAACTGTTACCACATTAGAATTACTTACACCGCTTGAAGTTGTACAAGTTGCAACAAAACGGTAATAAGTCATTACTGTTTGATTATTTACGGTATGGCTAAACCCATTCGCACCACTAATATTTGTCCATGGACCTGTTGAACTAGTACCACTTTGCCACTGATATGTCATATTACCAGCAATTGTAGCACCTGCTACAGAAAGTGTAAATGGCTGACTATTACAAGTTCTTGTTGTTGCTGAAGCTGTTCCTGCAGTGGGTATACCAGAGCACGCTGGCAATGGTAATATATTGACATTATAATCATGAGCTTCACCATATGAAGCATTAGAACAAGCGTCAACCCCAGTTGTATTCCATATTACACGTACACGCATTCTACGAATACCTGGTGTCGCTGTAGCAGGAATTGCAAGGTTGCCTGTTGCGAACGCTGGACTTTGTACTAACGAAAGATCGGTTAGTAATTTTTCCGATGCATCAAAGGTGCCGTCATTGTTAAAATCAATCCAAACACTAGCTTTCTCAGAAGAAGGAGAACTATAAGTAGTATTGATTTGAATAGGATACGTTTGAACCGGCATTAAATCAACAGCCGTAAACATTGCTGTTCTATTACTATAACCAGCTGCTGAACAGTTTGTGTTTAAATCACTTAAAACAGATGTTCCATGGCCATTTAAAACAACACTATTCAAATCATCTCCTCCTGCAATACCAGCAGCACCACAGAACCAAGTATAGGTAGGTGTACAATAAGTTTGCGCCTGTACCTCTGTAGTAGAAAGATACAAGCCAAGAAGCGTTAATATCAAGGCTTTAGTGGTTAACCACCTAATTTTAAACCTAGATAATTGTGTAATTTTTTCCATAAATTATAATATTTTATAATTAGTCATATAAGCCATAAACTTAATTATTTTTTTTTAATTCTTTAATATTAAATTATATTTTTTTTAACTTTTAACATAACTTATTTAAAATTATATTTCTTATTAAACACATAAATAACAAAAGCCACCTAACATTAGGTGGCTTTTATAATAATTATTGATTGAAATTAATCTTTTACTGAAAAATTATTAAAAATTCAAGTCAATTTCTTTTTTTGTTTCTGCGGTTCCAACTAAAATGGTATCGTATTTACGCATACCTGTACCTGCAGGTATTCTGTGACCAACGATAACGTTTTCTTTTAAACCTGACAAGTTATCAACTTTACCTGCTACTGCAGCTTCGTTTAATACTTTTGTTGTTTCTTGGAAGGACGCTGCCGAAATAAACGATTTAGTTTGTAACGATGCTCTTGTAATACCTTGTAAAACTGGCGTTGCCGTTGCGGTAATTACATCGCGTGCTACTACTAAATTTTTATCTTCACGACGTAAGATCGAGTTTTCATCACGTAAATCACGTACCGAAATAATCTGACCTTCTTTTAAAGTTACAGAATCACCTGCATCTTCAACAACTTTCATTCCGAACAAGCGATCGTTTTCACGCATAAAGTCGTCTTTATGAATCAACTGCTCTTCTAAGAATAAGGTATCTCCCGAATCTTGAATCTGCACTTTACGCATCATTTGACGGATTACAACTTCAAAGTGTTTGTCTGAAATTTTCACCCCTTGTAAACGGTAAACTTCTTGAATTTCGTTTACCAAATATTGCTGTACAGAAGACGGACCTTGAATTCTTAAAATATCGTCTGGTGTAATTGCACCATCTGACAAGGAAGTCCCTGCTTTAACGAAATCGTTTTCTTGAACAAGAATCTGGTTCGATAATTTCACTAAATACTTACGTTGATCATCTTCACCTGTTTTTGGTGTAACAATGATTTCACGGTTACCACGTTTGATTTTTCCGAAAGAAACAACACCGTCAATCTCTGCAACAACTGCTGGGTTTGATGGGTTACGTGCTTCTAACAATTCGGTAATACGAGGTAAACCTCCGGTGATATCTCCCGTTTTTGATGATTTACGAGGAATCTTAACTAAAACTTTACCCGCTTGAATTTTATCACCATCGTTAACCATTAAGTGCGCCCCAACCGGTAAGTTGTATGAACGTACTAATTCACCTGATTTGTTATAAATTAATAAAGTAGGAACTAATTTTTTGTTTCTTGATTCTGTAATTACTTTCTCTTGGAAACCTGTCTGCTCATCGATCTCCACCATAAATGTTTGGTTTTGTTCAATGTCTTCGTAAGCAACCTTACCTGTAAATTCAGAAATAATAACACCGTTATATGGATCCCACTTACAAATTACCGTTCCTTCTTCAACAACTTCTTTGTCTTTCACATGAATTGTTGATCCGTAAGGAATGTAATGTGTATTTAAAACGATACCTGTATTTAAATCTACTAATTTTAATTCTGTTGAACGAGAAATTACGATATCGATTTCTTTACCGTCGTTATCTTCGCCTTTTACAACTTTTAAATCTTCGATCTCTAAACGACCTTTAAATTTGGTTGTAATAGTTGAAACTTCAGAAATATTACCTGCCGTACCCCCAACGTGGAACGTACGTAACGTTAACTGTGTACCTGGCTCCCCAATTGACTGTGCTGCAATTACACCAACTGCTTCACCTAATTGTGCCATACGGTTTGATGCCAAGTTACGTCCGTAACATTTCACACAAATTCCGTGGTCAGCCTCGCAGGTTAATGCAGAACGAGCTTCTAATTTTTCTAATGGCGATGCGTTAATTTTAGCAATATGTGCTTCTTTAACCATTTCACCAGCAGGAACAATTACTTCGTTTGTTAACGGGTTAACGATATCATCTAAAGTGATACGTCCTAAAACGCGTTCTCCTAAAGATTCTACAATTTCTTCGTTTTTCTTCAACGCTTCAAACTCAATACCTCTTAATGTACCACAATCTTCTGAATTAATGATAACATCTTGAGCAACATCGTGTAAACGACGTGTTAAGTATCCGGCATCGGCTGTTTTTAATGCGGTATCAGCAAGACCTTTACGCGCACCATGCGTTGAAATAAAGTATTCTAAGATCGATAAACCTTCTTTAAAGTTCGAAAGGATCGGGTTTTCGATAATATCTCCGCCTGAAGCTGTCGATTTTTTAGGTTTTGCCATCAATCCACGCATACCTGTTAACTGACGGATTTGCTCTTTAGATCCACGCGCTCCAGAATCAAGCATCATGAATACCGAGTTAAATCCTTGTTGGTCTTCACGAATGTTTTTCATTGCCAACTCTGTTAACGCCGCATTTGTTGAAGTCCAAATATCAATTACCTGATTGTAACGCTCGTTGTTGGTAATAAGACCCATGTTATAGTTCATGGTAATACCTTCTACCTGATTGTTAGCGTCATCAATCATTCCTTGTTTTTGCTCTGGGATCTTGATATCACCTAAAGAGAAAGATAATCCACCTCTAAATGCGTATCCGTAACCCATATCTTTCATATCGTCCAAGAATTTAGCAGTTGTAGGAACATCTGTTACCGCTAAAATTTTTCCGATAATATCTCTTAAGGATTTTTTAGTCAATACCTCATTAATGTAACCTGCAGCTTCTGGAACTACCTCGTTAAACAAGATACGACCTGCCGATGTTTCAATAATTTGGTTAACCAATTCACCTTCTGCATTAAAATCTTTTGCACGTACTTTAACCGGTGCGTTCAAATCTAAACGTCCTTCGTTAATTGCAATATGCACTTCTTCTACAGAGTAGAAAGTTAAACCTTCACCTTTTACAACATATTCTGGTGTAGTTCTACGAATTTTGGTCATATAGTAAAGACCCAAAACCATATCTTGAGAAGGTACTGTAATAGGTGCACCATTCGCCGGGTTTAAGATATTGTGCGATGCCAACATTAACAACTGCGACTCTAAAATAGCCTCAGGTCCTAATGGTAAATGCACCGCCATTTGATCCCCATCGAAATCGGCGTTGAATGCCGTACATACTAATGGGTGTAAACGAATTGCTTTTCCTTCGATTAATTTAGGCTGGAATGCCTGAATACCTAAACGGTGAAGCGTAGGGGCACGATTTAATAATACAGGGTGACCCTTAATTACGTTTTCTAAAATATCCCAAACAACTGGTTCTTTTTTATCTATGATCTTTTTAGCAGACTTCACAGTTTTTACAATTCCACGCTCAATCAACTTACGGATTACGAATGGTTTGTATAATTCTGCAGCCATATCTTTAGGAAGACCACATTCGTATAATTTTAATTCAGGTCCAACGACAATTACCGAACGAGCCGAGTAATCTACACGTTTACCTAATAAGTTTTGACGGAAACGACCTTGCTTACCTTTTAACGAATCTGACAACGATTTTAACGGGCGTTGAGATTCTGTTTTAACAGCTGTAGCTTTACGTGTGTTATCGAACAATGAATCTACTGCTTCTTGTAACATACGTTTTTCGTTACGTAAGATAACTTCAGGAGCTTTAATTTCCATTAATCGTTTTAAACGATTGTTACGGATAATTACACGACGGTATAAATCGTTCAAATCTGACGTTGCGAAACGACCACCATCTAACGGCACTAACGGACGTAATTCGGGCGGGATCACAGGAACCACTTTTAAAATCATCCATTCCGGACGGTTTTCGCGGTTATTGTTTGATTCACGGAACGCTTCAACAACCTGTAAACGCTTTAAAGCTTCTGTTTTACGTTGTTTAGATGTTTCGGTATTAGCAGCATGACGCAATTGGTAAGACAATGCATCTAAATCGGTACGCTGTAATAAATCCATAATACATTCAGCACCCATTTTAGCGATGAATTTATTTGGATCGTTATCATCTAAATACTGGTTTTCCATTGGAAGGGTATCTAAAATATCTAAATACTCACTCTCTGTAAGGAAATCCAAACGTTTTAGTTCTTCACCATCTGGGCGTTTTGCAACACCTGTTTGGATCACAACATATTTTTCGTAATAAATAATTTCATCTAACTTTTTAGATGGCAATCCTAAAACATAACCAATTTTGTTTGGCAATGAACGGAAATACCAAATATGAGCGATAGGCACCACCAAGTTGATATGCCCTACTCTGTCTCGACGAACTTTCTTTTCTGTAACTTCAACCCCACAACGGTCGCAAACGATACCTTTGTAACGGATTCTTTTGTATTTTCCACAAGCACATTCGTAGTCTTTTACAGGACCAAAAATACGCTCACAGAATAAACCATCGCGCTCTGGTTTGTGCGTACGATAGTTAATTGTTTCAGGTTTTAAAACTTCACCTCTTGATTCTGCAAGAATCGATTCAGGTGATGCCAATCCGATAGAGATTTTGTTAAACCTTTTTACAGTATTATTATCTTTACTGTTGTTTCTATTATTCATCATAGTTTTTACTATTGATTTATTTGCAATTAAAAATTGATTCTTATTTAAGTTGAAAACTTAAACACTACCTCGGGTTACTTCTCTAAACTTCAGATGCGTATCTTGAAGTGCTAATTATAAACTAAACTTTATAAAAAATCGGAACGGTTTACGGGTATAAATCCTAAAAACTTATTGAAATTAAGTATTCAGTTTCTAGATATCTATCCTAAAAACTGAATACTGTGTATTTTGTTATTCTTCTAATCTGATATCTAAACCAAGACCTTTTAATTCATGCATTAATACATTGAACGATTCAGGTAATCCTGGTTCTGGCATTGGTTCACCTTTTACGATTGCCTCGTAAGTTTTAGCTCTACCAATAACGTCATCTGATTTAACAGTCAATATCTCACGTAATGTAGCCGATGCACCATAAGCTTCAAGAGCCCAAACCTCCATCTCTCCAAAACGCTGACCTCCAAATAACGCTTTACCACCTAACGGCTGTTGCGTAATTAAAGAGTACGGACCAATAGAACGTGCGTGCATTTTATCGTCAACCATGTGTCCTAATTTTAACATATAGATCACACCTACAGTTGCTTTTTGATCAAAACGCTCACCTGTTCCACCATCGTATAAGTAAGTATGTCCAAAACGTGGCACACCTGCTTCGTCTGTTAATTCGTTAATTTGCTCTAAAGAAGCACCATCAAAAATTGGAGTTGCATATTTGCGACCTAATTTTTTACCAGCCCATCCTAAAACAGTTTCGTAAATCTGACCGATGTTCATACGAGATGGTACACCAAGTGGATTTAATACGATATCAACCGGAGTTCCGTCTTCCAAGAAAGGCATGTCTTCATCGCGAACGATTTTTGCAACGATACCTTTGTTACCGTGACGACCCGCCATTTTATCACCAACTTTTAACTTACGTTTTTTAGCAATGTAAACTTTAGCCAATTTTAAGATACCTGATGGTAATTCGTCACCAACTGTAATCATAAATTTCTCACGACGTAATACTCCTTGAATGTCGTTTAATTTAATTTTATAGTTGTGAATTAAATCAGTGATCATTTCATTAGTATAATCGTCTGTAGCCCACTGCCCTTTTGTTAAGTGTGTAAAATCTTCTACAGCGTGTAACATTTTTAATGTGAATTTTTTACCTTTTGGTAATACTTCTTCACCTAAATCGTTCATTACACCTTGAGATGTTTTACCATTTACCAAATGGAACAACTTGTCTACCAAACGCTCTTTCAATTCGTTGAATTTAACTTCGAACTGTGTATCCAACAAAGCAATATCTTCTTTGTCTTTAGAACGTTTACGCTTATCTTTTACCGCACGGGCAAATAATTTTTTATCTAAAACTACACCGCGTAACGATGGAGAAGCTTTTAACGATGCATCTTTAACATCACCCGCTTTATCACCAAAAATTGCACGTAATAATTTTTCTTCCGGTGTTGGATCTGATTCTCCTTTTGGTGTGATTTTACCAATTAAGATATCACCAGGTTTAACCTCTGCTCCAATACGGATCATTCCGTTTTCATCTAAATCTTTAGTAGCTTCTTCTGAAACGTTTGGAATGTCATTCGTTAATTCTTCTGATCCTAATTTAGTATCACGAACTTCTAACGTATAATCATCAATATGGATAGATGTAAAAATATCGTCACGTACAACACGCTCTGAAATTACAATTGCATCCTCAAAGTTATAACCTTTCCAAGGCATGAACGCTACTTGTAAGTTACGTCCTAAAGCCAATTCACCGTTTTGTGTAGCATATCCCTCACATAAAACCTGACCTTTAGTAACACGGTCACCATTGCGAACAATTGGTTTTAGGTTGATTGATGTACTTTGGTTGGTTTTACGGAATTTGATCAAGTTGTATGTTTTCTCATCAGCATCGAAACTTACTAAACGCTCGTCATCTGTACGGTCGTATTTAATAGTAATTTTCTGTGCATCTACATAAACAACTTCTCCTTCGCCTTCTGCATTAATCAATACACGAGAATCGGTAGCTACCTGTTTTTCTAATCCGGTACCAACAATTGGAGATTCCGGACGTAATAAAGGTACTGCCTGACGCATCATGTTTGACCCCATCAACGCACGGTTGGCATCATCATGTTCCAAGAAAGGAATTAACGAAGCCGAAATAGAAGCAATTTGGTTAGGTGCAACGTCGGCATAGTTCAACTCTTTTGGTTCAACTACCGGGAAATCGGCATCTTGTTTTGCTACTACTCTTTCATCTTCAATTAATCCGTCTTTACCAACAGTTACTGTTGCCTGTGCGATTAATTTTTCTTCTTCTTCTTCTGCCGATAAATAAACCGGAGCTTCATTAATTTGTAACACGCCATCTACCACTTTGCGGTAAGGTGTTTCAATGAATCCCATTGCGTTTACTTTTGCGTAAACTGCCAAAGATGAAATCAAACCAATGTTTGGTCCCTCTGGAGTTTCGATCGGACATAAACGACCATAGTGCGTGTAGTGAACGTCACGAACCTCGAATCCTGCTCTTTCACGAGAAAGACCACCTGGTCCTAATGCCGATAAACGACGCTTATGTGTAATCTCTGCTAATGGATTGGTTTGATCCATGAATTGAGATAACTGGTTTGTTCCGAAGAAAGAGTTGATAACCGATGATAATGTTTTTGCATTGATCAAATCGATTGGTGTAAACACCTCGTTATCACGAACGTTCATACGTTCGCGAATTGTACGCGCCATACGTGCTAAACCAACACCAAATTGTGCCGATAACTGCTCGCCAACTGTACGTACACGACGGTTTGACAAGTGATCGATATCATCGATCTCTGCTTTTGAATTAATAAGCTCGATCAAATATTTAACAATAGTGATGATATCTTCTTTTGTTAAAACTTGCTTGTCGATCGGCGTATTTAAGTTCAATTTTTTATTCATTCTGTAACGACCTACATCACCTAAATTGTAACGTTGGTCAGAAAAGAATAATTTATCTATGATACCTCTTGCTGTTTCTTCATCAGGAGGCAATGCGTTTCTTAATTGACGGTAAATATATTCTACAGCTTCTTTTTCAGAGTTTGTTGGATCTTTTTGAAGCGTATTGTGAATAATGGTATAATCGGCAAGGTTACTATCTTCTTTATGTAAAAGAATTGTTTTAACGTCTGCCTCTATAATTTCCTCAACATTGTCTTTATCTAAAACAATATCACGGTCTAAAATAATTTCGGTACGTGGTATCGTTACAACTTCGCCTGTATCCTCATCAACGAAATCCTCATGCCAGATATTTAATACACGTGCAGCCAAACGACGCCCAATGTATTTTTTTAATCCTGTTTTAGATACTTTTACTTCTTCTGCAAGGTCGAAAATCTCTAGGATGTCCTTGTCTCTTTCAAAACCAATTGCGCGGAATAAAGTAGTTACAGGTAATTTTTTCTTACGATCAATGTACGCATACATTACACTGTTGATGTCTGTAGCAAATTCAATCCAAGAACCCTTGAAAGGAATAATACGTGCAGAATACAATTTGGTACCGTTTGCGTGGAATGACTGACCGAAGAAAACACCTGGTGATCTGTGTAATTGCGAAACAACAACGCGCTCCGCACCATTAATTACAAAGGTTCCACTTGGTGTCATATATGGTATAGTACCTAAATACACGTCTTGAACGATAGTTTCAAAATCTTCGTGTTCTGGGTCTGTACAATATAATTTCAAACGAGCTTTAAGAGGTACACTATAAGTTAAACCTCTGTCAATACATTCTTCAATTGAATAACGTGGTGGATCTACGAAATAGTCTAAAAATTCCAGTACGAATTGGTTGCGTGTATCCGTGATTGGAAAGTTTTCCATAAAGGTTTTGTACAAACCTTCGTTACCTCTTTCATCTGATTTCGTTTCTAATTGAAAAAAATCTTTAAACGATTTTACCTGAATATCTAGAAAATCTGGATAAGCAGGGATATTTTTCGTAGAGGCAAAATTTAATCTTTCAGTATGATTTGTAATCATTAATGAACAAAATTTTGGTTTAAAAAAGTAGTTTTTGTGTAAAACACAACTAATCAATACTTCCTAATTTTAAATAATCAATACATCTTAAAAACAAGTCAGGAAAGTTACTTGCCCTTTTCTTCGTTATTGATTATTTTTTATATGCAAAATGGTTTAGGCCATTGGAAGTACTTCCAAGGCCTAAACCGTAAAAATTTATATGTGTGAGATTATTTTAACTCAACAACAGCACCAGCTTCTTCTAATGCTTTCTTCAATCCTTCAGCTTCGTCTTTAGAAATACCTTCTTTAACGTTTGCTGGAGTACCGTCTACTAAATCTTTAGCTTCTTTTAATCCTAAACCTGTTAATTCTTTAACAGCTTTAACTACAGCTAATTTAGAAGCACCAGCTTCTTTTAATACAACTGTAAATTCTGTTTGCTCTTCAGCAGCAGCAGCTTCACCACCACCTGATACTACAACTGCAGCAGCAGCTGGTTCGATACCATACTCATCTTTTAATATAGTTGCTAATTCGTTAACTTCTTTAACTGTTAAGTTAACTAATTGCTCTGCGAATTGTTTCAAATCTGCCATTTGTTCTATCTTTTAATTTGAATTTGTAATAATATAATTTATTAATGTGCGTTCTGTTGAACATTTAAAAACGGTTGTAGAAAACTACTATTCTTCGTCTTTAAATTGATTTTTAAGAGCAGAAATAACTCTTTGAGCAGGAGATTGTAATAATCCAATGATTTCACCAATCATCTCTTCTCTAGACTTAATTGCAACTAATGAATCTAATTGGTTATCGCCAATATAAATTTCTTCGTTGATGTAAGCTCCTTTTAATTCTGGTTTACTTCCTTTTTTACGGAATTCTTTTATGATTTTTGCTGGTGCACTTGCAGTTTCAGCAATCATAATAGCGCTGTTTCCTTTTAAAATAGAAGGTAAATCACCATACTCGTTTTCTGATGTTTCCATTGCTTTTGCAAGCAACGTGTTCTTAACTACTTCTAACTTGATACCTGCTTTAAAACAAGCTCTACGTAAATCTGAAGTAGTAGATGCATTTAATCCAGAAATATCTGCAACGTAAATAACTTTAGTGTCAGCTAACTGTGCAGTTAAATCTTGAATCGCAATTGATTTGTCTTCTCTAGTCATACTAAATAATTTTAACTACCAATTATACTGCTTTTGGATCTAAAGCAATTGCAGGACTCATTGTACTTGATATGTGAATAGACTTGATATAAGTACCTTTAGCTGCAGTTGGTTTTAATTTAATTAATGTTTGAATTATCTCCGCTGCATTTTCTGTAATTTGATCAGCACCGAAAGATACTCTACCAATGCCAGCGTGAACGATACCTGTTTTGTCAACTTTAAAGTCGATTTTTCCAGATTTCACTTCTTGTACCGCTTTTGCAACATCCATTGTTACAGTACCTGTTTTTGGGTTAGGCATTAAACCACGAGGTCCTAAAACACGACCTAATGGACCTAATTTACCCATAACTGCAGGCATCGTAATAATTACATCGATATCAGTCCAACCATCTTTAATTTTTTGTAGATAGTCATCTAAACCTACGTGGTCTGCACCAGCAGCTTTAGCTTCTGCTTCTTTGTCTGGAGTAACTAACGCCAATACTCTTACATCTTTACCTGTACCGTGTGGTAATGTTACAACCCCACGTACCATTTGATTTGCTTTACGCGGATCTACTCCTAAACGTACTGCAATATCAACAGACTCATCAAATTTTGCTGAAGAAACTTCTTTAATTAATGCAGATGCATCTTTTAAAGAATATAATTTGTTCTTCTCAATTTTTGCTGCAGCCTCTTTTTGCTTTTTTGTCAATTTTGCCATTTCTTCTTTTCTTTTAAGATTAAAAAGGAGCGTTCCCTGTTACCGTTATTCCCATAGAGCGTGCAGTTCCAGCAATCATAGACATAGCTTTCTCAATTGTGAATGCATTTAAGTCTGCCATTTTGTCTTCAGCGATTGCTTTTACTTGATCCCATGTGATAGAAGCAACTTTTTTACGGTTTGGTTGCCCAGAACCGCCTTTAAGTTTTGCAGCTTCTAATAATTGAACAGCAGCAGGTGGCGTTTTAACTACAAAGTCAAAAGATTTGTCCTTGTAAACTGTAATCTGTACTGGTAAAACTTTTCCTGGTTTATCCTGTGTTCTAGCATTAAATTGCTTACAGAATTCCATGATGTTAACTCCAGCAGCCCCCAAAGCAGGTCCAACCGGTGGCGAAGGATTCGCAGCACCTCCCTTAACTTGTAGTTTAACTACTTTACTAATTTCTTTTGCCATTTTTAAAAAAATTTAGCACATCTTTCAATTGGAAGCGATTGATGTGATATGTATGTAACAATTATACTTTCTCTACTTGTGTGAAGCTTAATTCTAAAGGTGTTTTTCTTCCGAAGATTTTCACCATTACTTCAAGCTTGCGTTTGTCTTCGTTTACTTTTTCTATAGTTCCGTTGAAACCATTAAAAGGACCGTCGACAACTTTTACTGTTTCACCTATTTCATACGGAATTAATCCATGATCTACAGATACAGCCAATTCATCTACTTTACCAAGCATACGGTTAACCTCTGCCATTCTTAAAGGCACAGGATCTCCGCCACGGGTTTCACCCAAGAAACCAATTACGCCTGCAATAGATTTTATTATGTGTGGTAATTCGCCAGTAAGGTTTGCTTCAATCATTACATATCCCGGAAAATAAATACGCTCTTTTGTTACTTTTTTTCCGTCTTTTTGAGAAACCACTTTTTCAGTTGGTACTAAAACCTGCGAAAGGTAATCTTCCATACCCAAACGCACAATTTCGCTTTCTATGTAACCTTTTACTTTATTCTCTTGTCCGCTTACAGCTCTAACTACATACCATTTTTTAATACTACCTTCTGTCATGCTCTTTTAAATTACGAATTTAAAAGGTTGAAGAAACCAGCAAGAGCTTCAGAAAACAACGTATCTACGCCCCATGTAGCTAATGAAAGTACTACTGTAAAGATAGCAACAATAATTGTATAGCGTTGTACCTCTGCCCATGGTGTCCATGTAACATTAGATTTTAATTCGGTAAACGCGTCAGATATATAATTAACTACTTTTGCCATAATATTATTTTTTGCACGGGTGGAGGGATTCGAACCCCCATCAACGGTTTTGGAGACCGCTATTCTACCCTTGAACTACACCCGTTTGTTAAAAAGTTGGCAGAATATCTGCCAACTTAAAATTTATTTATTTAAACTTGTAATTAGTCTAAAATTTCAGTTACCTGACCAGCACCTACTGTACGACCACCTTCGCGGATAGCGAAACGTAAACCTACTGATAATGCGATTGGTTGTAATAAATCAACGTGGATAGTTAAGTTATCACCTGGCATAACCATCTCCGTTCCTTCTGGTAACATGATAGTTCCTGTTACGTCAGTTGTACGAACGTAGAACTGAGGACGGTAGTTATTGTGGAATGGAGTGTGACGTCCACCTTCTTCTTTTTTCAAGATATAAACCTCTGCTTTGAATTTAGCGTGTGGTTTAACTGATCCTGGCTTAACGATAACCATACCACGACGGATATCTTCTTTAGCAATACCTCTTAATAAGATACCTGCATTATCTCCAGCTTCACCTCTATCAAGGATTTGACGGAACATTTCGATACCAGTTACAGTAGAAGTTAATTTATCTGCACCCATACCAATGATTTCAACAGGATCTCCTGTATTACAAACTCCAGTTTCGATACGACCTGTAGCAACAGTTCCACGACCTGTAATTGTAAATACGTCTTCAACTGGCATTAAGAATGGTTTTGCAGTATCACGCTCTGGCTCTTCGATCCAAGCATCAACAGCAGACATTAATTCTAATACTGTATCAACCCATTTTGGCTCACCGTTTAATGCACCTAAAGCAGATCCTTGGATAACCGGTCCGTTATCTCCATCATACTGATAGAAAGATAATAAGTCACGGATTTCCATTTCTACTAACTCTAATAACTCAGCATCGTCAACCATGTCAACTTTGTTCATGAATACAACCATACGAGGAATACCAACCTGGCGACCTAATAAGATGTGCTCACGAGTTTGTGGCATTGGACCATCTGTAGCAGCAACTACTAAGATAGCACCGTCCATTTGTGCAGCACCAGTAACCATGTTCTTAACGTAATCCGCGTGACCTGGACAGTCAACGTGAGCGTAGTGACGGTTAGCTGTAGCATATTCTACGTGAGATGTATTAATTGTAATACCTCTTTCTTTTTCTTCTGGAGCGTTATCAATTTGATCAAATGATTTAGCCTCTGAATAACCTGCATCTGCCAATACTTTAGTGATAGCAGCTGTTAATGTTGTTTTACCGTGATCTACGTGTCCGATAGTACCAATATTTAAGTGAGGTTTCGAACGATCAAAATTTCCTTTTGCCATGATCTGTTTAATTTAATCTTAGTTATATAATTAGTGTTCAACTTTAATCACCTTTGAGCCAACGACGGGATTTGAACCCGTGACCTCTTCCTTACCAAGGAAGCACTCTACCCCTGAGCTACGCCGGCAAAAAAGATTATTGTGGGGAGAGCAGGATTCGAACCTGCGAAGGTTTCCCAACGGATTTACAGTCCGTCCTCGTTGGCCGCTTGAGTATCTCCCCTTACCTGTTATTTTTACAACTTTTCTTGTTGAAGAGCCTTTGGAGGGACTCGAACCCACGACCTGCTGATTACAAATCAGCTGCTCTAGCCAGCTGAGCTACAAAGGCAACTTAAAAAAAGTCCGCTATTTCTAACGGACTGCAAATATATATACTTATTTAAAAAAATAAAAACTTTTTTAAGTTTTTTTACTTTTTTAATGTGCTTTAACTTTCTCTTTGCGTTTTACAAGTAATCGTTCTAAAGCCTCTGCACCCATATCGGTTGCTTCCTCGAACGTTTTAGCTGTTTTTTTAACCACTAAATCATCGCCCGGAATTCGCACAATAATATCTACTGACTTGTTTTCTTTGTCACTTGTATTTTCCGTATGCAAAGATACATCAATTACAACAATTTTATCATAAAACTGCTGTAATTTTTCTAAACGAATGTTTATAAAATCTACTAACTTTCGATCAATATTAAAATTAACCGCTTGAACATTTACTTTCATAAAAATTTTATTTTAAAGGTTCATATTAAATCTTCTTCTTCGGTATTAAAACGCGGATGTGTTTTACTGTACATTTTTTTTAACTCTGCCAAACTTGTGTGTGTGTAAATCTGGGTTGACGATAAACTTGAATGACCCAGCAATTCTTTAATTGTATTTAAATTGGCACCTGCGTTTAGCATATGTGTAGCAAATGTATGGCGTAACACATGCGGACTTTTTTTTCCTTTAGAAGTTACACCTCTAAAATAATTATTTATTAATCGATAAACAAATGTTTGATTTAAATTTTGCGTGTTTTTTAACAAAAAGATATTTTGACTGTAGCCATCACCAAACTGAACTCTGCGTTTTTCGATAAATTCTGTTAAAATATCGGTTACAGATGAAAGTATCGGAATAATACGTTCTTTTGACCGTTTACCTAACACTTTTATTTCGCGTCGATTTAAATCGATATCATGTAACTGTAAATTAATTAATTCGCTTTTACGGACACCTAACGTATAAAAAAGCACGATTATAACATAGTTTTGCAGTCCGAAATAATCATCATCAAAATTGGCACGTTCTATTTTCTTCATTTCGTCTTCAGAAAAAGGCACCTGCAATACTTTTTTAATTCGCAATGCTTTATGCGCCTGCAACGGATAACTGCTTATTGTTTTGGTTATATATAAAAACTTGAAGTAACTTTTTAGCGATGCTATTTTACGGTTTATAGAATTGTTGCTCATTTTATTTGACGATAATGATACAATCCAATTTCTAATATGCTGATAAACTATTTCATTAACCGCAGAAACATCTTTTACAGTGAATTCTAAAAACGATTCTACATCGTTCACATATGCGTTTACGGTATGTAATGAAAATTGCTTTTCTTTTAAAAGATAGTCGTAATAAGGTTTTATAAATTTTTCCATAAAAAAAATCGCTAATCAAAGTTACCTTTAATTAGCGATTTTAAAAATATTATTTAAAAAACTTATTAGATTTCTACTGCATCTCTTAAGCCTTGTACATATTGTGCTTTTTGCAATTGAGCGCGTTTTGTTATAGAAGGTTTCGTAAAGTTTTTACGAGATCTTAATGCACGTAACGTACCTGTTTTATCGAATTTTCTTTTGTAACGTTTTAACGCTCTATCAATATTTTCTCCGTCTTTAATTGGAATGATCAACATAATTTATACACCTCCTTTCGTTATGGCTGCAAATGTAGGGATATTTTTTTTATTACGAATTATGAATTTGAAATTATTTATTATTAATAGTTTTTAAAGATCTAACTTCAAAACCTTCTTCAGACTCAACCTCTTGTTTAAACATATTAAATTTTTGCTTATTTAAAATCTCTAAATCAACATCTGTCAAACCTATCGGTCCGTTATGCATTTCAGTGAAGTAAAACTCATCTTCTAATTCTACAATAGCTTTTTCTAGTTCACATAATTCATTTTCATGAAAGACAAAATGAAAATCAACAATTTCCATTCCTTGAAACAGCTTCAAAATAGATTTAGGTAAATGTTGTGCATTCAAATATTCTTCTTCTATTTCTTCATCAAAAACACTAAACTCTTCATCATAATAGTACGGAATTGTAAATATAAGATCATTGGTCAATTTTACATAAGTTATAAATTCCTGCAAATCGTACCCATTATCATCTACGTATTTAAACCTAATGTCTTTTATCTTTAACCCAATTAGATCTTTTATAACTACTTTCATAAAAAAGTTTTAAATTGAATATACAAAAAAAGGAAAAACCACTACAGTCTTTCCTCTTTTATCTATTTTCTGTTCTCTAAAAAAATTAGTCTTTTAAAAGATTTCTAGAAATAACCAATTTTTGAATTTCGGTTGTTCCTTCACCAATAGTACATAATTTAGAATCACGGAAGAATTTCTCTACCGGGAAATCTTTTGTATAACCGTAACCACCGTGAATCTGGATTGCTTCGGTAGAAACTTTCACACAAACTTCAGATGCATACATTTTTGCCATTGCCCCAGCTGTTGTAACTGGCTTGTGATTGTTTTTTAAATATGCTGCTTTGTGTAATAATAATTCTGAAGCTTCGATTTCTGTAGCCATATCAGCCAATTTAAAACCGATTGCCTGGAATTCCGAGATTGGCTTACCAAACTGCACGCGTTCTTTTGAATATTTTAACGATGCTTCGTACGCACCTTTTGCAATTCCTAAAGACAATGCACCGATTGAAATACGACCACCATCTAAAATTTTCATAGCCTGGATAAATCCTTCACCAACTTCACCTAAACGGTTTGCGTCAGAAACACGGCAATTATCAAAAATCAATTCAGCTGTTTCAGAAGCGCGCATTCCTAATTTATTTTCTTTTTTACCTGATGAAAAACCTGGAGTTCCTTTTTCAATTACAAAAGCGGTCATTCCACGAGAATCACCTTTTTCGCCTGTACGAACAATTACTACAGCAACATCACCAGAAATTGCGTGTGTAATAAAGTTTTTAGCTCCGTTAAGAATCCAATCATTACCGTCTTTAACCGCAGTTGTAGACATTCCGCCAGCGTCAGATCCTGTATTGTGCTCCGTTAATCCCCAAGCACCAATCCACTCACCTGTTGCTAATTTAGGAATCCATTTTTTCTTTTGCTCGTCGTTTGCGAACGTTAAAATATGATTTGTACATAATGAATTGTGAGCCGCAACCGACAAACCAATCGAAGAATCTACTTTAGAAATTTCTTCAATTATGGTAATGTATTCGTGATAACCTAGACCAGATCCGCCTAATTCTTCAGGAACCAAAACACCCATATACCCCATTTCTCCTAATTTCTTAAATAATTCTACAGGAAAAGTCTGTGCTTCGTCCCATATCATAATATTCGGACGGATTTCTTTCTCTGCAAAATCTCTAATCGATTGCGCAATCATTGCCTGTGTTTCGTTATACTCAAAATTCATTTTATACCTTTTTAATTTACTTTATTGCTTTATTTTCTAAAAATCCAAATATAACCTAATTATCTTTAATTTGTCAAGTGGAAAATTATTAATTTTTTCTAAATCTTCAATTTTCAACGGAATTTCCTGTTTACTGCGATAAACCACAATTTGTCGAGCTATGTGACTGTTTATATATGGAATTTGAGCCAACTCTTCTTTTGTAGCTGTATTCACATTTACTTTCTTGATTGTCGCAGAAGTCTTAACCGAAGTATTCTGTTTTAATATTTTAACCGCTTCGGGACGTAATCCTTTTATAAAATCAATTTGATGGATCGATACAAAACTTCCTAATTTTTCACGTTCGTTAATAATTGCATTCGCATAATAATCGCCTATTCCTTTTATGGCAACCAAATCTTCAACAGTAGCTTTGTTTAAATTGATATTTTTAAGAACAACCGGTTCACTATTTTCTGCGTAAGAGTTTGCTTTTTTATTCTGTGTCCATTCCGGAAATTTAAAATAAGGCGAAATTTTATCAAGTACTTCAGTTGAAACTCCTGTTACCTGCTGAAATTCGGTAGCCGAATTTACATATTTTCCGGTGGATCTAAATCGTAGTAACTTATCAATTTCGGCAGTGGTCATTCCTAATTTGAATCCTTTGTAATCAGTAATAAAATTTGGGTTAAAAGGTTGAAGATCGAATTTCTTCAACGCCACTTGCTTTAAACTATCAATTTGGAATTGTGTTTTGGCATCTACTTTATAATCGGCGATTTCATTAGTAAATGATCTACTTTTTACAATAAATATCACAGCCTGCAAAAACACAATGATTATTACAAAAGCCACAATACCTCTGCGGTGTTTGTTGCTGAAATAGGGAATCTGCACTTTCATCTGTTCATTAATTTTATTCCGATTTCACAATTTAAACACCTTCTTAAATCGCAATAATTTTTCTTTAAGAACAATACCGACTGGCTATCTAACGACGATGTTACGGAAACATGCAATTTTTGAAACATTTCGGTGGTGCTGTTTTTTTCCAAATCAATTGACTGATAATGTTGCAATACTTCTTCGATGATATCTCGTCCCAATTGCTGATGATAAACATATTGAAAAGGCAACACGGTATTTATGAGCAACAAATTGTAAAACGACTGCGAAATCGTTTTCTTGCGAATTTTATGTTCTTTGCCAAAAACATAATGCGTCTGCCAATAATCAGAAACCGGCGCTCCCAACAAATAATTATTACGCGATACACTTTCGGGATTTCGAATTAAATCAAACAAAAACGGCTGATTGTAAATGAACGATGCAAACTGAATTAAACGAATTGTAGGGAAATTATCTGGTCGCAACTTGTAATAACTTGGCGAATTTACGGCTTGCTTTAAATTGTATTTCTGCTTTAAATAAGTATACGTTTTTTGGAGTGTTTTAAGGTGATAATCTTCTGTTTCTGATGTAAGAAGATTTGCAGTTCCCAAAAACAAAGCTTCCAGATGTACCAAATGCGCCTGCTCTTTGCGAATGATTTTTAAAGGCAGATTTTTTGCAACTTCGTAAAAAACTTCGCCGTTAATATTCAATCCGAAATTACGCAACAGCATGCGATAAAACGATTCTTCCCAATTGTTGTTGGTCTGTTTCAGCTCTTTTACAATGCGGTTGGTGAACTGTTCCAATCGTTCAACCATTAACTTTTCTTTCCATAAAAGCCAATCAAACGAATTGAACTGCTTAATATAATCTTCGCAAAAAATATACTGTGGATTTAATTTAAACTGATGATACGCATTAAAAACATCTTCGGAAACATAATCTTTTAAAACAATGGTAGGAATTTCGGTTCCGTTAGATCGTAAAACTGATAAATCGTTGTTCCAAACTACATGCAGAATTACGTTTTGATAAGCAGGATCGATCTCATGATGATGTGCATACCAATCTGAAGCATTTATGTGCATTTCTACGTTTCCTGCCCATAATTGCCCGTCGATATAAATTTGTGCGTTAAAAAAATCCGGTCCTTCTGTTCCTAAATACAAACCGAAATCTTTTATAACAACTTCATTATTCTGAACTGTTTTGAGTGAAGTATTGTTAAGCTTTTTGAATCTCCACACATAATGTAAAAAATCTTCCCGCATAATAAAAAGCTTTTTATAAATATAAATTAAAATATTTAAAAGTCCTAATTATCAGTTGGTTCAATTTAAAAATTTTATAAAAAGCCTAAAAGAAAAAGGAGCAACTTAATGTTACTCCTTTATATTATTTGATATTATTAATGATATCGTATTTTGTAATGATATGATGTTTGCCGTTACCTAAATCAACCAAAACAGCGTTATTGTCTTTTGTGATCAGCTTTGCGACTTCTTCTACCGTGGTTTGCAGCGAAACAATTGGGTAAGGTTTGCGCATTAAATCTTTAATCGGTGTATCGGCAACATTGCTGTTGTTCACAAATGCGTTAAAAAGATCCACATCTTCTAACGATCCAACAAAACCATTGGTGTCAATTACCGGAATTTGCGAGATTTTATATTTACGGATTCTATCAATGGCGTGGCTTGCCAATTCTTCGGTACGAACAATTACCAAAGGTTTATCGATATGATTTTTGATTAAATCGTGTGCTGTAACAATTTCCTCTTCTAAATAACCGCGTTCACGCATCCAATCATCGTTAAAAATTTTACCTATGTAACGCGAACCAGAATCGTGAAATAAAACAACCACCACGTCGGTAGGTTTTAACTGATCTTTCATCTGCAACAATCCTTTAATTGCCGAACCTGATGACATCCCTACAAAAATTCCTTCTTCTAAAGCTAATTTTCTACAGAAAACCGCCGCGTCTTTATCGGTAACTTTTGTAAAATGATCGATTACAGAAAAATCAACATTCTTTGGAAGGATATCTTCTCCGATGCCTTCTGTTACATAAGAATATACTTCATTCTCATCAAAAACACCAGTTTCATGATATTTTTTAAAGACCGATCCATATGTATCAACTCCCCAAATTTTCACATCAGGTTTTTGTTCCTTTAAATACTTTCCAACACCCGAAATGGTTCCGCCTGTTCCAACACCCACAATAAAATGCGTAATTTCTCCATTTGTCTGATCCCAGATTTCCGGACCCGTTTGTTCGTAATTTGCCTTTGCGTTTGATGGATTATCGTACTGATTAACATACCAAGAATTCGGCGTTTCTTCTGCCAAACGTTTAGAAACCGAATAATATGAACGTGGATCGGTTGGTTCCACATCGGTAGGACAAACAACAACCTTTGCCCCAACTGCACGCAGAATATCCATTTTTTCTTTAGACTGTTTGTCGGTAATTACACAGATTAGCTTGTATCCTTTCACAATTGCAGCCAATGCTAAGCCCATTCCGGTGTTTCCTGATGTTCCTTCAATGATTGTTCCGCCTGGTTTTAAGCGTCCGTCTGCTTCGGCATCTTCCACCATTTGCAAAGCCATACGGTCTTTACAAGAATGTCCCGGATTAAAATATTCCACCTTTGCAAAAACTTTACAAGGCAGATCTTTTACAATTTTATTTAATAGAACCAAAGGCGTGTTTCCAATGGTTTCTAATATATTTTTTGCGTAGTTCATTACTGATAAATTTATGCAAAGATACAATATGCTTTTTAGAAAAGAAAAAAGTTGTATTACTACAACTTTAATTAAAGAAATTCCACTTCATTCCCAATCTAAAGGTTAGATCTCGGTAAGGATATGTTGGCGTATTGTAATAGTTGTAGCCCGTTAACATAGAATTGAAATGATCCACATTAATATAGATCTGAGCCGTTTTTATTTTTACATTCAGAAAGAAATCGAACATTGGAAAATTTCCTACTTTAATTTGATCCTGTACTACAAAATCGCCTAAAACCGGATGATATTCGTTCGCATAATATTTTGTAAAATAATTAAAGATGATACCCGTTTGAAAAAACAAGGCTTTGTTAAAGGCATAATCTTGAAAGTAAACCGTATTTCGTGTAACAATCTGTGGGACGTTCAAAATAGCATCGTCCTGAACTACCTGTTGAAACATTATGGTATTATCAAGCCCCCATTTGCCAAAAGTAAATTCTTTTTGAACCTTAACCATAAAATAGTTAATCACCTTACCATATTGTTCAGGCGTTACCAATAACTGGGTAAATCTGCCATTTGCATCAACTGCCGTTGAGTTATTACTGAAATACAATTTATCTGTAATTAACTGATACGTTCCTTCTAGATTAATAAATGGAGAAATAACCTTTGCGTTTAAAGTGCTGTATTTTTCGTTAGAGAAATCATTCACCCAGTTTAAACCAATGTATCCACTTTGAAAAAACTGATAGGTATAATCAGGAATTTTACTTTCTAATTGATAAGTAGCTTCAATTCCGTATGATTCATTCAGATTAAATGCAGCGTTAATTTTTAAATCTGTCAGCGATCTACCAACAACAGACTGTTTAAAATAAGCATCGGCAACTACATGCTGTTTATTCAACATATAAGATCCTCCAAGCGTAATGATATCGTCTTTTAACTGACTCGGGATTTTGTTTGAATTCTCATCAAAAACAATAGATTCGTATCGATGTGAAAAATTATAAATTCCTGCACTCACTGCAAATAAACCAATCGCTTTAGAATCAAACGCCAGATCAAAGGTATTTTCAAAACGTGTATGACGCACTTTATCGTAAATGCCCAAAGCAAAAGTTTCTCCAAAATAAGCATCGCGATCTAAAAATGGTTTTGAGTTTGCCTGCTGATATACGTTTGAAAAATATTCGTACGTAAACTGATGACGCAATAATGCCTTATTACTTTCAGATTTGTTGAATTGAAAACTATGATCAAAATACCCACGTAAACCTTTAAACAATGTTTTAGCGTCGGCAGTTTGAACCCTTAAGTTCTCTCGATTATTAAAAGGTTCATTAGAAGAATCAAAATTATTTGTAAACACCAAACCACCATTTTCTTCGTTTGAAATATCTTGAAAAGTAATGTGATTTTTAAATTGATAACGTTTGTTCTTTGTAAAGAAGCTCGATCCAATTCTAAAATTTCCGTTTGAAGTCAACTGATTTACATACTTTCCTTGCGAACGTAAACCGCGATAACCAAGAAACACATTGAATTGTTCCGATGTGTTCATCGTAATTATCGCATCCAGATTTTGTCCTTTACCAGTAACGCTACGGTAAAATAATTCTGATGCCGGTGTAGGAACACTGTAGTAACTGATATCTTCTTTATTTAAATAAGAAAACCTTCGTGCATTGAATCCTACATTTATAACATTATTTATATTTAAAGCATTAGGATCTAATGACTGAAATGTTTGCCCGTCGTTATTAAATTGGAGTTTTCCAAAAGTATCTTCACGCAAATAATTAAATGCGTATTGTTTTTTTAGACTTAGAATTGTATCAAAAGTTGATGCTCCTTTAATTTCGTTAAAAATCTTGTATTCGGAAATAGGCGCAACCGTATCACCAGCTTTGGTAATAATTTTCTTCACTTTTAAAGAATCGTTATCAGACAAATTTACAGACGAAAAACGATCTACCGAATTAGCCGTACCAACCCTTGTAGTATTTAACGTATTCCCTGATTTAATTTTTTGACCTGATTTTCTTACCTGCGCAAAACAAGTAACAGAAAAAAGCAGCACAAAAGCCAAAATAAAACGCATAGATGCAAATTTTACACAAAAGTACATTTTTTTAGCAACTATACTATATAAATAAAAAAAGAGATGCTTTCGCATCTCTTTTTAAAAATATCTAAAACTACTGATTAATAACCAGGGTTTTGTGAATCTGCAGTTAATTTATTATTACCATTCATTTCACCCACAGGTATTGGTAAAGTTAATTTATTACTACTAACAGGTAAATTACAAGCACCATTTATAGCACAATCTTTAGAATATCTTGTAAAACCTGAAGAACCAGCTTTAACACCCAATCTCTTCATATCTAAATAACGGTGACCTTCAAAAGCAAACTCAACTCTACGCTCATTTAAAATAGCATTAAACGCAGACTGTTGATTAGTAATTGTAGGCATTACAATTTTAGACATTTCAATTGAACGGTTAAAACGGATAGTATATAAAATAGAATATACGTCAGTATATTGATTCAAGATATCGTCAGGATCGGTTGATGCTCCAACAATTTGTCCTTTAGCCGCTCTAGCCTCAGCCATTGCTAACAAAATATCAGAAACTCTGAAAATCTGAATATCATTTTTTAATTCTGACCCTACCATTCCTTGGTATTTACCAATTAATAGTAAATCTCCAACAGTAAATTCAGATTGACTTGCTGATTCATAGTCTGTTAAAACCTCAGTATCAGCATCAAGATTTACATTGTATCGAACATCATTTCTCAATGTGCCAAAATCTTGACCTGTTGCACTTGGATCTAGCTTATCAAACTCATTATAAAGAGATCTTCCCATTTCATAAAAGAAAGAACCGCCTCCACTAACATTTACAGAATACCAAGCACTAGCAACACTACCACCACTGTTAAGTGTACGTTTTAATTTAAAAATAGTTTCAGCAGATGGTTCCGAAAAATCATTAGGGTTAACCCTTCCAAATAAATTAATATATTGACTAGGTGTAGACAATGTGTACTGATTCATTATAATCTGACCATGTGTTAACACATTATCCCATTCTTCAGTCATCGCATACATTTTTACACGAATAGACTCTATCATTCCTGAATTAGCGTAATTGATACCAGACCAACCAGATTGTCTTAAATCTTCAGCATTATTTAAATCGTCAAATATAAATTTCTTAACTTCATTAACAGTGTTTCTTGGTAATGAATAAGAGTAATCAGTAGGTGGTACGTGATCCAAAATTATTGCAGACATTCCAGAACCATTTGTATAATTAGGAGTGAAGTATGCAAACAATTTATAATGTGCATAAGCTCTTAAAACATATAATTCTGCTAAATTATTTCTATGTGCATTTGCATCATCTGCAGAAGCTCCTACCATTAATTTTTTAGAAATTTCTTCTAATCTATTAATTCTGTTAATCATTGTATAATAGCTACCCCATATTGAAGATGCATAACTATTATTAGCTTCCATATTAAAGCCGTACTCTCCACTAATAATACCTTGACCACCATTTTCAAGCCCTAAAGAAACTTCGTCTGTGAATGTTGACACAAAATCAATTTCAGTCTCGCCAGGTATAGAACTATATATTGCATTTACTCCTCTTGCGATATCTTGAGGATTTCTAAAGGCCTCATAAGGATCATTAATTTCACCTTTTTGTTGAATATCATACGCATCACTACAAGAAGTAACTAATCCTCCAATAGCAAATAATAATATTAATACTTTATTTTTCATCTTTTTTCAATTTTGAAATTAAAATTGTACTTCTACACCAAACATAATTGTTCTTGGTGTTGGATATTGAGCTTGATCATTAGCTCTATTACTTTCAGCATCAAATCCTTTCCATTTAGTCCAAGTATATAAATTTTCACCTTGTGCATATACTCTAAGACCTGTTAAGCCCATGAATGCTAAATCTTTTTGTTTAAAGTTATACCCTAAAGACGCATATCTTAAACGAACATAGGAAGCATCACGAATATGACGATCAGAATAACTTTGATAAAAAGCATTTGACGCGTTAACTGATGGTAAAGCAGCATCTCTGTTAGTTGGAGTCCAATAATCATACATATCTCTTGACACATTGAACACTCCAATATTAGAAGGATCTATTGCTCCTGCATAATCATAATCAAATCTCCAAACATCTTGTACAAATGTAAATGATGTAGATAAGAACCAACCTTTGTACTCAACGTCTAAACCAAATCCACCTTGGTACTTAGGAATAAAACTTTTACCTGTAAATTGACGATCCGCATCAGTAAATCTCTCAACTTTATTACCATCTTTATCTAAAAACAACAAGTTTCCGTTATCAGGGTTAACTCCCGCATATTTTACTAAATAATATTGTCCGAATGGATCTCCTTCACGAAGAACAGTTAAACCTCCACCCCAAACTACTCCATTTTCATCAGCTCCTGCCAATTCAATAAATTCATTTTTATTATAAGATCCATTAGCATTTAAAGTAACTTTAAGATCGTTCTTTCTAATTACTTCTCCTGCCAATAATAATTCTACTCCTCGGTTTCTCATACTACCTATATTATCAAAGATAGAGGAAGCGCCATGAATTGCTGACATTGGTCTTGATTGGTATAAATCTTTTGTAGTTTTCTGATATACATCGATCGTACCTCTTAATCTGCTATTCCATACTCCAAAGTCTATACCTAAGTTTGCTTGCTCAATAGTTTCCCATTGTAAATTTGGATTAGGAATATTAGAAATAAAAGTTGTAGGCTGATCATTATAAGAAAGACCACTTAAAGAGTATTGCTCTCTGAATAATGAATTTCCGCCAAATAGCCCTGTTCCAAGAATATCTTGGTTACCTGCAGTACCATAAGACCCTCTTAATTTTAAATCATTGATTGCAGAATCCTTCATAAAGTCTTCTCTATTGATATTCCATCTTCCTGATACTGACCAGAAAGTACCCCATCTATTTTCATTTGAAAAGCGGAATGACGCATCTCTTCTTAATGTAACACCTACACCATATTTTGAATCGTAGTCATAATCAACCATACCAAAATAAGAAAACAATCCTGATTCTGCTACGCTTGCACTAATTGAAGGAACATAAAAATCATTCTGTCCATTATCTCCGATCCATCCTGTTCCAAAACCTGGACCTGAAAAATAAGGATCTAAACCTGTTTGTACCAATGTAGATGATTTAAAATGAGCTTTTAAATATTCCAAATAAGCACCTGCACGAATTTCATGTTTTTCATTAAAAACTTTATTCCATTTTAAATTCGTTGTTGAATTAAATGAAACCGTTCTATTTCTAACTTCGCTTTCAAATCCTAAATATTCCTGACCTTCTTGCGCAAATAATTGTTCGTTAAATGAGTAAGGAGAATCATATCTTGTTTGTAAAATATCTGTGTAATCAACACCTAAACTTGTACCTACACTAAAACCTTTACCTAAATCGTAATTAATATTACCTGTTGCAATGGTTTTTAATTCATCTTGGTAGTTTGTAAAATGATTTAATTTATCTAAAATTAAAAGCGGAGATAATTTCACCAAGTTTCTGTTATTTGGATTACTACCATATACATCAATAATAGAATTATATCCATCATTTGGATCATATTGATCAGGTGAAAAATATGGAGCTCCTAACAATGCACCAGTTACAGGATTATTATTAATCTGTCCTGTTCCTAAACTTGTAGCTTGATTAGATCTTGAATAGTTCGCTGTAATATTTGTACCATACGTTAATCTACCGCTATTGTTTTTACCATTAATGTTGCTTCTAAAGTTAAAACGCTTTAAATCTGTATTTCTTAATACACCTTCTTGATCAGTGTAACCAATCGATGTAAATTGAGTTAAATTTTTACTACCTCCAGAAAATGACAATGTATGGTTTTGAGTCATTGCATCTCTAAATATAACATCTAACCAATCTGTTTCAGAGGCTCTATTAATCTCCGCTTGAGTCCATCTTTGGTTATTCATCTGTGTAAGGTTTTCAAAACGCATTAATTCAGCACCTCCCATAAGGTTATACTTATTCTTCTGTATTGAACTTAACCCTACATTTCCAACATATTTTATTTGTAAATCTTGTTCGAATGAGGCACGTTTTGTAGTAACAACGATTACACCATTTGCACCACGATTACCATAAATTGAAGTAGCACCTGCATCTTTTAAAACTGTAACACTTTCGATATCATTTTGATTGATACTTCTAAAGTTAGCAGATGACATAGGTACACCGTCGATAACAAATAATGGCTCAATATTACCGTTTAATGAACCTATACCACGCAAGATTACCGTTGTATTCGAAGATCCTGGTTGTCCTGAACCTGTTGAAATATTTAAACCAGGTATTTGACCTTGCAACGTTTGAATGAACGATGCATTAGGACGTCCTTCTATTGTTTTAGAAGTAACTGTAGTTGCAGCTGTATTACTTTTAGGTCTAGAAACCGTTCTGTAAGTATCAATGATAACATCTTCCATAAGAATAGATTCATCTTCAACTAGAGTTACATTTAAAATACCTGAATCAGAAACAGTAACTGTTGTAGGTTTGAATCCTGTGTAAACTACCTGGATTTTATCACCTTTTTTCAGATTTAATGTATACTTCCCTTCTTCGTCTGTATCCGTACCTAGATTGGTACCCACCAGAATAACCGTAGCCCCGGGAATAGGCTCACCGTCTTGTGTCTTTACAACTCCTGTTACTTGCTTTCCTGGTTGTGCAAAACCTACTTGCATAATCAGAGCAAAGAACAGAGTTAAAATCCAAGTAAACTTTGATCTCATATTAATTTAATTTGAATTAGTTATTGACAAATCTACAGCTTTTTTATATCCTAACAAATTTTTAACATTAAAAAAACTACTGATACAAAAAAACACGTTCAATAGAACGTGCTTTTTTAAGGGCTTTTATTGCAGAAGTTTATTTTTTAACTACTTTAATAGATTGTGAAATAGTATTTGTAGTTAATTTTAGAACATACATTCCTGTACTTAAATTGCTAATATCAATACTTGCGGAATTTGTGTTATAAAACAAACTGTCATTGCTATATACTTTTTTACCATTCATATCAAAAATCTGAACGTCTGCATCAGCGATAGATATTAAGTCCGCAGATATATTAACAACATTATTTGTTGGGTTAGGGTAAACATTTAAATTATCAAACGTTTTTTCATCTCTTGAGACACCGTTCTTTTTAATTCCAGAAACAATAAGTGAAAATTTTTGCGAATTATTTGTTAATGTTCCTTTATGAGTTACACGAATAGTGTATGTACCCGCTGGCGCAACACCCGTAGCTTGTCCTTTATATTCTACAACTTCAATTGGGTCTGCATTATTATCTGTTCTAGACGTAAATTGATTAGCCCAACTCTTATTTAACGCCCAAGGCAATACTTCTTGCCCATTAGGTCTAACAATACGTAAATCTAAATCGTTTATTAAAACAGGATTAGGACTATCTGTAGTTGAAACCACATTTCCTGCCGGATCTGTCCAAGCAATAGCAGCTTTAAGAGGTAGTAAACCATCTGTCTCAACAGTAATTTCGTGAACTGCACCATTTGCCAGAACTTCTTCCGCAACAACACTTGCAGGCTCAGCACCTTTAGAATCTCTTAAAATTTCTGCTCCCACTTTAGCATTTATAACTCCCCAACCAAAACGAGCATCAGGACCATCTGCAGTACCTGCTTCATCAGCACTAATTGCCATTAAAGCCTTAACTGTTGCGGCACGCATTTTCACTTTAGTAGGATACAAGGTTTTATAATAGTGTTGCCACAATGCAAATACACCTGTAACCGACGGTGCTGCCATTGAAGTTCCTTGTTGAGTAGCGGTAGCAGAAGCACCTGAAATACCTACCGACTTCACATTTACTCCTTTAGCTGAAATATCCGGTTTAATTCTAAAATCATCTGTTGGACCCCATTGACTAAAACTTGACATTACCGCATCTGATGCTTGAGTATAATCAGTAATACCATCAATAGCAGCAACAACCACTGCATTTTTCGCAACTGCATCACCATGCATCAAATCCGCTCCTCCACGAGCTGTATTATAACCATCACCTCTAGCATTTCCTGCTGCTATAACAGGAAGATAATTATCTGCAGTAAACAAAAGCAAATCTAACTCTCTTGCGTCCTGCATGTATCTACCAAAAACACCTGGCGTGTTTTGAAATCCAGCAGCTGCATAATCAGTTCCATATGAATGATTAGAAACCAACAAACCTTGTGAAGCCTGACTTGTCATTTCCGCCTTATCATTACTCCAGTTATTTGACCACAACGAACCTTGCGGAGCCATTCCCTTTAAATCTGAAATACTATTGTTTGCAATCATTGTTCCCGCTACGTGAGATGCATGATCATCTATTGTAGCACTACCATCTTTACTAGTTACCCTAGAAACACCTAATGAATTATGACCAGCATATACTGCCCCACCATCCCAAATACCAAGAATCATTGTTTGCCCTTCAATATTAAGACCTAAGCTACCACCGTTATGCAAATGCTGAACACGTGCGGTTTGTATTGATGATTTAGTAGCTGTATTATTATTTGATTTGTAATACTTTAAATTATCAGTTCCTTCAATAACACCCTCTAAAGTAAATTTTCTCCCTTCATCATCAACTCCTTCAATTGGCATCCCTTTCTCTCTAGCTATTTTAACCGCTTTTTCATAATTCTTTTCATAGTCTTCCCTAAATTGGTTTTCTAAACTTTTCAGTTTTTCTAAATCATAGTCTTTTACTATCTGCTGTCTCTCTTCAGGTGTCTGTGCATGCGCCGCAAACCCCGAAAGCATTAAAACTATAAATAGTTTCGTAATTTTATTTTTCATTATATTTAAATATTAATCATAATACATTTAAGATATCAAATTTATGTAAATTTGTTGTGATTTTTATTTTTTTATTAAATTATTGTATTATTTAACATTTTGTTATGTTATTAAAAGCGTATAGCAACTTAAATATTGAGGTTGGTACTGATGAAGCCGGCAGAGGCTGTCTTGCAGGTCCGGTTACGGCGGCTGCCATTCTTATTAACGATAAATTGGAAAACGAACTAATTAACGATTCTAAAAAACTGTCGATTGGTTCAAGGAAAAATTTACGTTCCTTTATTGAAGAACATAACAGCTTCTTTAGTATTGCACATGTTTATGAAAATATTATTGATGAGATAAATATTTTGAACGCTTCTATTGAAGCAATGCACAAAGCCATTTCTACATTGAACTTTGAACCTGAATTCATTATTGTTGACGGAAACCGATTTAAACCTTACAAACAAATTCCACACGAAACCATTATTAAAGGCGACAGTAAGTATTTAAGTATTGCAGCAGCATCTATTCTGGCAAAAACGTATCGTGATGACTATATGTTGCAACTGCATGAAGAGTTTCCGATGTATGGTTGGGATCGAAACATGGGGTATCCTACAAAAAAACATCGGGAAGCTATTTTAGAATACGGTCCGTGTAAATACCATCGCAAAACATTTAAGCTTTTACCGGAACAACTGGTATTGGATTTAAAGAAATAAGGAGTGAAAATTCACTCCTTATTATATTATACAAATTCGGCTTCAAAAAGCTCTTTAAAATAATGTAAAATTTTTTGCTTTACTTCTTCTTCATTCACTGTTTCCACACCCAATTCTACATTTAAAGAAGCGACTGCTTTTCCGCGAATACCACACGGAATAATATTATCGAAATACCCCAAATTGGTGTTTACATTCAATGCAAAACCGTGCATGGTAACCCAACGTGAAGCACGTACACCCAACGCACAAATTTTCCGAGCAAACGGAGTTCCAACATCTAACCAAACTCCGGTTTCGCCTTCGCTTCGTACACCTTTTAAACCGTAATCTGCCAATGTTCTAATAAAAACATCTTCTAAAAAACGCAGGTATTTGTGAATATCGGTAAAAAAATTATCTAAATCTAAAATTGGGTATCCTACAATTTGCCCGGGTCCGTGATACGTTATATCTCCCCCGCGGTTTATCTTATAAAAAGTAGCGTCTTTTGCAGCCAATTGTTCGTCATTCAAAAGCAAATTTTCTAAATCACCACTTTTACCCAATGTATAAACATGCGGATGCTCTACAAACAAAAAATAATTAGGTGTTTCTTTGGCATTTGCTTCGTCTTTACGGTTTTGCGATTTAATATCTAAAATTCCCTGAAACAATTCTTCCTGATAATCCCAGGTATCTTTATAGTCTTTTAATCCTAAATCTTGTATTTGAACTTTTTTATTCATTTTATGCTGTGTTTATCTGTTGTATTTGGGATTGTTTAAAATTACCAAGGCGCCAATAACTCCCGGAACCCATCCTGCCAAAGTCAGCAAAAGCACGATTATGATCGATCCGCATCCTTTATCAAAAACAGCAAAAGGCGGTAGAAAAATGGCTAATAAAACCCTCCAAAAACTCATAGTATTTCGATTAATTAATATTCTTACAAATTTAATCAATTAAAAACAATGTCGCATTTAAAAATATTCAAACAAAACTTACCAATCAACTAAAAAATAATTAATTTTGCAGGTTAAATAAAGAAAATATAAATTTTATGCAACTTTCAGAACAAGAAATCATCAGAAGAGAAAAATTGGGCAAGTTACGTGAACTTGGCATCAATCCTTATCCCGCAAATTTGTTTCCGGTAGATCATACATCGAAACAGATCAAGGAAACTTTTGAAGAAGGTAAGAAGGTTGTAACTGCCGGCAGATTAATGAGTGTGCGCGATCAGGGTAAAGCAAGTTTTGCAGAAATTCAAGATCAGGAAGGCAGAATTCAGTTGTATTTAAACCGTGATGTTATCTGCACAGGCGAAGACAAAACGTTATACAACACCGTATTTAAAAAACTAACCGATTTAGGCGATTTTATTGGTATTGAAGGCGAATTATTTACTACGCAGGTTGGTGCAAAATGTATCCGTGTAGAAAAATTTTCGATCCTTTCTAAAACATTACGTCCATTACCATTACCAAAAACCGATGAGGAAGGAAATGTGTTTGACGCCTTTACCGATCCGGAATTGCGTTACCGCATGCGTTATGTAGATTTAATCGTGAATCCGTTAAACAAAGAAATTTTTATAAAACGCACCAAATTATACAATGCTATGCGATCGTTTTTTAACGACCGCGGTTATTTAGAAGTTGACACTCCCGTTTTACAGTCGATTCCCGGTGGTGCAGCGGCTCGTCCGTTTATTACACACCACAATGCGCTAGACATTCCGTTATACATGCGTATTGCGAACGAATTGTATTTAAAACGTTTGATTGTTGGTGGATTTGAAGGTGTTTACGAGTTTTCTAAAAATTTCCGTAACGAAGGAATGGACAGAACACATAATCCGGAATTTACGGCAATGGAAATTTACGTTGCCTATAAAGATTACAACTGGATGATGGAGTTTACCGAGCAATTGTTGGAACATTGCGCCATTGCAGTTAACGGAACAAGCGAAGCAACTTTTGGCGAACACAAAATTAATTTTAAAGCACCGTACCAACGTATTACCATGCGTCAGGCGATTATTGATTTTACCGGTTTTGATATTGATGGAAAAACCGAAGACGAAATTCGCGAAGCTGCTAAAAGCATGAATATTGCTGTTGATGATACCATGGGTAAAGGAAAATTGATCGATGAGATTTTTGGTGAGAAATGTGAAGGAAATTACATTCAACCAACCTTCATTACCGATTACCCTAAAGAAATGTCGCCTTTAACAAAAGAGCACAGAGACAATCCGGAATTAACCGAGCGTTTTGAGTTGATGGTTTGTGGTAAAGAGATTGCCAATTCGTATTCCGAATTAAACGACCCAATTGATCAACGCGAGCGTTTTGAAGATCAGCTGAAATTATCTGAAAAAGGTGACGATGAAGCCGGACAGTTTATTGATGAAGACTTTTTGCGTGCATTGGAATTCGGAATGCCGCCAACAGGTGGTTTAGGCATTGGTATGGACCGATTGATTATGTTTTTAACCAACAACCCATCAATCCAAGAAGTGTTGTTTTTCCCGCAAATGCGACCAGAAAAAGTAGCACCTGCTTACGAATTAACCGATGACGAAAAAATAATCATCAGCATTTTAGAAGCCAACCAAAACAGACTGGCTATTGCAGCGTTAAAAGAGCAGGCAGCGTTAAGCGGTAAAAAATGGGACAAAGCCATGAAAGCTTTAGCTTCTTACAACCTAACCAAAGTGGTTACAGAAAACGAAGAAAAAGTAGTTGAGTTTGTTTAGATAAACTACTTACTAAATAAAACAAAACCCTCTGCTAATTGTAGAGGGTTTTGTTTTATATAGAACTTCACTTCAACAACAACAAAACGCTGCTTTAATAAGCAGCGTTTTTAAACTTTAAATTTTGAAATTTATTATTTTGCAAACTTAAATCCTTGAACTTTATATTTATCTAATTCTTTAATTTGTTGAAGTTGCTTCATTGTTACATTTTTCATATTTTTAAATTCAACTGCATTAACCGCATTCTTCTTTGCAGGTTTTGCAAATTTTTCAACATTCCCAACACAACTACCTTCCCAAAATAATTCAGCTGAATTACCACTATTTGCTCCTGTTGCTAATGCCGTAAATTTTGCTGTTCCATTCCAAGGTGGCTGTTGTGTAGACCAATTAGCAGGTGCTGTATTACCACTTGACGCAAAAGTATAAGTTGAAGCCGTTATATCAAAAACATCAGCACCATTAATAGTTACACTACCTCCTATTTCAGCATCAATAAGCGCCGAAGGCGATTCATTTGGAAATGCTGGTGTAGTTGAATTAATCGTAGGAACTAATGTGAAAGTAAAAAAGCTATTAACAATTTCATCGTTAGCATCTAATTCTACAGACATCATAGCCCATAATGTGCATACTGTTCCATTTATATTATACCCTTGTATTTGATTATTAGCATTTAAGTTCACATACCATTCAGTTATAGAAACAGGATAAGAATCACCACCATACTCAATTCTATTTCCTTCCGGTTCTGGCTCTTCTTCTTCTAAAACGGTAAATTTAAATGTAGCCGTAAAATTGTCCATAGTTGCAATTACAGAATGCGAACCTGTTTTAACCGGTGTATAACTGTTACCTGGAATATTGGTACCGTTTACTTTAAATTTAGTTGTAGCGGTAACATCTACACTATTTAACATAGCGGTAAACTCAAACTTATCGCCAACATATTTAGCTTCTTCCGGGTTGCTATGCTCCGCAGTGAATTTTTGCTCTTCTGGTTTTTCAGGACCATCAGGCATTGTACCGTTGTTTACATATTCTACACAAGAATTTAAACTAACCAATGCCAGTAGAAAAAAGAGTAATTTATTAATTTTCATAAAGTAATTGTTTTAAATATTTGTAATTAAACCCCTAAAGTATAAAAAAAAAGTATTGCTGTTAAAAAATTAACACATTTATTTTACATAAGTTTAGTTCTTAACTCGATCTCACCAGCTTTTAAAATAATCAGGTAATAAAAAAGTATCTACAACTGTATCAATTCATTAAAATCGGCGGTATTTGTAATGGTTTCGTCTTGGTATTTAAGCGTCCAACCTAACGACTGCGTTACCACTAAAAACTTACTCAATTCACTTACCAATCGGTTTTTTGCATTTACCTGAATGTTCGATTTCATTATTTTTTCATGAAATTGTTTTTTTACACTTTCCTGAATAGTGTTGTAATCGTTGCCTTTAAAGGCGTTGAACCGAGATTCTTCTACATCGTAAATCTTAATATCGGGGTTTATCTTGATTTCTTCTTTAGGAATAAAAGTGATTTTTACAATTTTGTTGGTTTCATCAACATTATATTCCAGTTTTGATAAATCGTACATAATCTGCACATCGGCATTAACGACCACCAACGCTTTTTTATCGAAACTCATTAAATTCATAAACGATTTCTCGTCTTTGTAATTGTAAATCTGCGATATTTTAGCTTCGTTTACCACCAGTTTACTCACGTTTTTCATTTGCTGCTGAATAAGTTCGGTATCGGGCACCACTTCGTTTTTTCTATCAACCTTTCGCATGATAAAAAAGGTAAGCAGGCTGCCTAAAGCAATACAGATCACGGCAAATATTAAGTTTTTTTTTGTCATAATTATCTAAAATTCATAAATGGATATTCTTCTAGCAAATCATCTAATTTTAACGCCAGTTTATCCAAAAACTGCTGGTGCGCTTCGGTATAAGGATTAAACGGACGGTGCGCCAAACCCTTCTGAACCTCATCGACCTTTTTCATTGTCGGTAAAATTTCGGGATCGATACAATTTTGGACGAACGACTCCCAGATATAATCAACCGCCAGTTCGTTTGGATGGATCATATCTTTGCCGTAAAAGCGATAATCACGCAATTCATCCATCAAAATTTCGTACGAAGGGAAATAATAGTTCAAACTTTGATTTTCCTGCAAATGCTGATGCAGTGCCGCAACCAAATGCGCTTTGCTACGCTGATTTTCCACAAAACCATCTTTAATATGCCGAACGGGCGAAATGGTGTAAATAATCTGAAAGTTTGGATTGATCTGACGTAATCCGGCTTCGATCTGAAAAATCGCGTTTTGACATTCATCAATCGACAATAATTCTTTCTGAAATTTCTGTTGGAGAATTTTATGGCAGTTCGCAACAATTTCGTTGGTTTCAATGAATCGATAAACCCACGCAGTTCCTAAAGTTACAATAAAATGCGACGCTTGTTCTATATTACTTCTAAAATTAACAATTTGCTGATTCAATGCATCGATAATATCTTCTTGCTCCAATTCGTTTAAATCGGAATGCGCATGGAAACTGCTCCATATTTCGTCGTGCAAAAAAACATCGGTATCAGAAAAAACCTTATTGTTAACCGCATATTGCACAAGGTTTGAAATTGCCTGCGGATGAAACAAAATTCCAAACGGATTCACCGTATTTATAAACTGATACTGCTTAAATCGCTGTGCCATATTTACGGCAAAACAACTGCCCACACTAACAATTTTTGAGTGGTAATTGATTTTGTTGTTTAACGGCGGAATTGGAACTAAGGTCTGTAGCTGCATTTTTTTTCTGTAAAATTACAAACTATCTTTTAAAATAAGCCGTCATATCTTCGCCGCTTTTTTGTTCCAGCGTATAATCATCGCACGAATACATGTGAATTCCCTCAAAAATCACGTTTGGACCTTCGATAACCATTTCGTCGGCTTCTTGTAAAAAAGCCTTTAAAATAATTCCGTTTTTATGTTCTTCGTAGGCTTCTTTAGATTCGAATATCTTTAAGTTTAAGAATTTATTTGGATCGATCTGATCAATCATATTGGTTACATGCAGAGTTCCCAATTCGTTTTGCACCAAAGCATCGGCTTCTTTTCGAACCAAATTAAAAAACGATTCTCTTTTGTCGGGAAAAACCCGGTACGCTACAATTACTACATATCTCATAACTTGAATTTTTATTTTAAAGTTTTCATGTATCGGTTGAATACTAAGCTTTCACTTATACAGCTACAACGACCATAAAAATAGCAAAAGAAATGAAACAAATAGGAAATTCAAACGAAGATATGCTTAAACTACTCAATACTATAGTAAGCATCAAAAATGAACTGCTTTATATCAAAGAATACTTCCACCCACTATTGAAAGGGGAAATATACCTGTCAGGCGAACAGGTTTGCGAGATTCTACATATTAGCAAACGAACGTTGCAACAATACAGAGATGACGGACTGCTACCATTTATCAAACTCGAAAGGAAAATCCTTTACCGTGAAAGCGATATTGGAAAAGTATTGGAAGATAACTATCAGCGTAAGGTTGGTTAAATATACTTCGGGAATAAATGCTAAAACTTGATTAAGAGAGATTAAATCATTGTTTTTTTTCAACAAAAAACAAAAAGTCGGAAGAAAATCTTCCGACCATAACTACCTATTAGGAAGTCTTTTTTTATTGGATTATTATTTTTTCTGATTTATTACCCTTATCAGTTTGTATTACAAACAAATACATTCCTTTGCTTAAGTTTGAAATATCTATTTGATTAAAATTATTTTTTACAGATTTGATCCATTTACCCGAACTATCTAAAATTTGTACTGATTTTAAAGTAACACCATCGGTTGTTTTTTGTTCAATAGAGACATAATTGGTAGCTGGATTTGGATATATTTTAAAATTATCTTTTACAAATTTTTCTACACTTAAAGTACATACGTCGCTGAAATAGTAATTAGGGTGACTGACGATAGGTCCATTTACATTAATAGACCATGTGTCATAAGGTGGTAAGCCATTAGTAGCTGCAATATGATCATCAACCTCTATACAAATATTTTCTCCTTGACTTATAAGAATATTGACAGAATTAGCTACATTGCTTCGCATATTTATCAATTCTAAATATGGCAATCTGTGAATGTATAATGATTTAAAATTTATACTATTGCTAAAATCTAATTCCTTTATGCTAGAAGAAATAGGTGAATCTGCGGTAGTATCATCAATTTCTAATTCCTCTAAGGCTGTTAGTGGTGTAACATCAAAAGTAGTTAATTCAGAAGTATCAAAATATAATTCTTTAAGATTCGTTAAATTTGTATAATTTAGGTTACTTAAATTCTTTAAGTAACCTAAATTAAGTATTTCTAAATTAATAAAATCATTTAATCCGCTGAAATTAACGACTAGTGTCCCTAATAAGTTTAAGTTTGTTGCAGCTAACGCATCGCTTGTTAAAATTTGTCCGTTAATTACTCCATCGCTATCAATGTTTAACGTAATTAGCCTCTGTTCAAACTGTTGATCAGGTATTAAAGTCACCTGTGCGTTTGCTATAAAAGGCACAAGTGTTAGTAGTAACATAATTAGTTTTTTCATAATTATTGTATTATTAGGTTATGGCTTTCAATTACATTGTTATCACATACCAATACTACACGGTACAACCCCGAGGTAAACTGTGACGTATTTATATTTATAGAATTACTGTTTAAGTTTAATATGTAATTAGAACTAGTATTATTGTTAACGTTTACCAACATTAAATAGGCATTATTACAATTAAGCTGATTATATTGCACGGTTACATTGCTTGTTGCCGGATTTGGATATATGTTATGAAGTAATACAACATTGTTAGGTGTTATAATAATTTCTTTCATGTCTTTATAACCATCATAATCTGCAACAACTTCTAATAAATAAGTTCCGTTTGTATTGCTTACTGTATAATTTTGCCCGGTGTGTAACAAATTACCATTAGCATCGTACCAATTATAAACTGCGGGCTCGTTAATAGATACCGCTTGTAGAGTATTGTTAGTTACAAAAGCATCAGCCTCAAATAAATCACGTTGGTTTTTATTAACTATATACAGTTCACCACCCATTAATTCATTAGTGTCGTTATCCCAATGTTCTACATTGAATCCAAACAAGTCATTGCTTGTATAAGCATCAGTTAAAAAGTTTACTTTAACATTTAACACACCAAAGTCGTTTGAAGGAAAATTATTTAAGAATATTTCGGTGTCTTCATTCACGATAATTGTTTTATCTCCAAATTCTGTAAAATTTGTTCCTTGAAAACCACTATTTTGCCATATATTCCATAACTTATTATCAAAGGTAAATTTAACCTCTGCTTCATTAAAAATATTTGTATTAGAATTATATGATATATAATTACTTAACTTTAATTTGAATTTTTTAACTGTGCCTGTAAAATTACCAATGTGAATTTTACCTGAATTAGATGAAGTATTATTAATTACAGAAACATTTCGTAAAGCAATATTATTACTATTTAAGAAGTTATAATAAACTCCGTTATCTTGTGGTAAAGACGAAATATCTGTTGGCGACTCTATTTTTGCTAACAAACAAAAATGCCATGGTTCGTTTATAGTAGAATAGTCCGCGGGATTAGGCACCGGCCACGGAAAAGTGAATACTATTTCTTCAAAAGATTCCATAGCAGGTAAATCCGCTTCACCAATCAAGCCACCCATTGGCACACCGTTGATAGATATTCCGCCATCCCACGCCTGCATAGGTAAACTAGTACCAGCTTTTGTCCAATATAACTTAATCTTTCCTTCCCCATCAGATGTTGCGCACCCCCTATTTACAACCCTAACTTTAGCGTAATTATTACCTACCCCATAAACAGGATTTTCATGCCACTGAACATTATCATCAACTTTACGAATCCATACATCCGGACTATTCCAAAAGATCGACGAAACTGTATCTGGTTCAACACCATATTCCAAATCTGAATTACGTATTACAAAATCAAAATCAAAATCAGGATTAGGTATTAAAGCTCGCACTACATGATTGTTTGTAGGATTTAAATTGTCCATGGCATAATGCATGCGTTCTGCTTGACCTAAAGAGAAACCTGTTTTGCAGTGTGTACCACCAAAAGACATTAAATTACTAATAAGTGCATTATCTACCTGATAGTTTGTTCCATCGCAATTTACCTGACTACCAATATAGTTGCAGTTAGCATCCATATTATAGTTGATTTTTGAAGAATTTCTAACGAAACCTGGATCAGCAGCAGTATCTCTAACATAATCACCCGCAGTATCAGCATTATAATCTGGATCATTAGGATCTCTAGTTACATGTTCACAATTAGACAAACTGCCCATTCCATTGGGTAAATTAGGTATTTCATCCTCATTCCGAGAACCAATAGTATGCATTATGCCTAAAGCATGTGCTACTTCATGAGCCAAAAGATCTTCAGACCACCACATAACATCTTCTTTAACTACAATAGAATTGTTAAAAAAACCCGCAATACCAAAAGCTCCACCGCTTACTGTCTTTGTTACATAAACATTGATAGCGTTATCTACATACGCATTTTTGATTTGTCCTATGCTTTTAGCGCCCCAAGTTGTTGCATTATCTAAAAGGTCAGTGTGTTTTAACACTCCATTACCATTTAAAACAAAACATATTTGGTATGGTTCATATAACTTATTTAAACGATTTACATATTTAACTGCCATTTCGTAGTGAAGGTATACACCAGCCGTTCCAGCATCATTCATGACTGCCCAAAAATTGATTCTAAATTTTTTAGGTGTTATTTGGTAGTTTGACGGAGTACTGAAATATAAGCCTAAAGAGTTTATATCATTATTTATTTTATTAGCTTGAAATTCTTGCTCGTTAATACCTAATGCAATTCTTTGACTTAAGGTAAGATGATCAGATACAATGCAACCTTGAGCAGAAATAGTATTAATTGCTAAAGAAAATAAAGCAATTAAACAAATTAGATGATTTCTTTTTGTAGTTTTATTCATTATGTTTAATTTTTAGTTAAAATCAAATATAATATTTTTTTTTAACATAATAAAAAATTAAAAAAAAAGAAGATTTTTCTTCCGACCATGACTACGCTTTTTACCGCTTTTTTATTTTGTAATAATATACCCTTTTAGAAGGTAATTATTAACTATGTGGATTTCCAAACTTGAATAACTGATCTTTATTTAGAAGTAGATCTTTTCATTTCGAATGATCTTAAAATCAAAAAGGTATATTTAAAAATACAGTGGTTTTACTTGATGTTCCTTGTAGAAATTGAAAATATAGTTTATAGCGATAAACGTAGGTACGTACGCTTGGCTTTCTTTAGGCAAATACGGACGTAATTTCCAATGTTTTTTAGTTTTGTTTTTCTTTATTAAAGCTTCAATTACGTTCTGGACACAATTATAAGCGGAGATTGCTAAATTCCAATCTCCAAATTTGCTGTATTAGTCTTTTAAATATCTGGCTACGGCAAATATTGAACCTACATGGTCATAAAACAAATCAATATAGTTGTCATTATCCTTCTAAAAGTATTAGGTCTTTTGATAATTATCACTTTAAAACCTTAATCAGAAGTCTAACATTCATCGAAGTTTCACAACAATCTTCCTTTTATAACTAACGTATCTAATTCATCCATAAGTTTTTGAACAATTATGTTCATTTGAAGTACCTTTTTCTATTAAGGGACGAAGGGCTATGGTGTAAACTCATATGTTTATTGACATAAGGAAAGAGATCCGTCCAGAAATGCTCTATTAAGTATTCCTGCTTTCTTATGTTTAAATCCGCATACAAGCATAATTGCCATAGTGATTTGGCACACAGATAATGAGGTATGTAATACGTTTTGACAAAAATGTATGTTCTGCAAAATGATAAAAAAAACGATGCAAAAATTGAATCTAAGCCTTGAAAATTTGTTGTAGAGTTATTGACTATCGAAGAGAACTGCTTTGCTACGTCTCTTGTTGATTTGTAATAGAAATATAGATTCAGAATGATAAGGTTGATGTGGGACTTCCCAATGAAATGCAGGATGATTTTCATCTGATGAATATAAAAGAAATTTATGCTGTAAATTTGGGGTAAAGAAACTCTGATACTTATAAAGATTTGTCTGTATCCAGCACCGACTGTGGCTTAAGAAGACAAAATCAATTTTCCCTTCCACTTTACTTTTAAGGGATTGTTTAATTGAACTTAACTTTTCATTACCCACACCATTTGCTATTAGCAGCAAATAATAGGTCGTTTTATTATCATATTTATTTTCATGGAATAAATAAATCTGTTCTGTATCAGTTGACTTCACAATAGTTTCAACAGTGATCTCAATAATCGGACATTTAACTTTTTCATCTATTTCATTGAGAGAACTATTTATTTTCGACAAACTTTTCCTTATCTGTTTCTTTAATTCCTCCAATCGTTTTTCAACCAGTTGATAAAGGTTCTGTTCAGCAATAGATATCGCTTCGTACAATTCACTTTTATATATTGCATCATCTTGTGCAGTTGCTTCTTTTGCTTCAATAATCAAATCGGTAAGGTAGTACTTGTTGTGGATGTTTTTTACAAAGTATTTTTGGATCTCGGGAATATATCCTATTAGTCGAGTAATTCTCTCATCCAAATTAATTACATCTAAACATCTTCCGGAATAAAGCTCTTCCAAATAACTAATATTATATTCCATTAACTTACCATAAGATGTAAAAACATGATTAGAACATCCCTCTGAAATAAGAGTTTTAATCTGTGATTTATAGATATCATAGTTGTGATAAAAACTTTCCTGGTAGTTATTAAATTTTTTCTTGAATTTTTTCCAGTTTCTTGGGATTATGAATGAATCTTTCATTTCTTCATTCTGATAGATCATTTTTGATTGATGACAGTATAATTCAATAAACGGATCTCCTAAAGAACATTGGCGGTGTAGCTTTACTGAACTAACAATATATACATCAATCTTATAAAGCTTTATAACTTTGTGAATCCATTTGTTTTGCCGTATCTGATCTACATTACTGTTTTGATCGGTTTGAATAATCAGATATGAAAACACAGAATGTGTGTTTTTAGTAAAAAACATTTGAACGATTTTATACTGATTTACTAATTGCCGTAGAACATCTTCCAGAAATTCATTTTCCAATTCGGGAAATGTAGTTTTTTTAAACTTTTCATATTGTATAATTATTAGTTATGATTAGAAATTGTATAGTTGATATAAACAGATTCTAAAAACATTCGGACGAGCGCAAACCAAGCCATTAGGTCAAAATGTTCTTTTAATTCTGAATTATTTTCAAGATTAAGAATGTCTTCAAAGTTTAAATTGCCATCTCGAATTTTAAGTTGGTACTTTTCGTAATAATCTATTCCTACCACCTCATTGTTCGGATTTTCTTCCATCTTATAACAAAAATGGACAAGTAAATGAAGACAGGATAATAGTCCAGCCGTCTTTACATTATCTGCTTGAGCATTGGGAATTTGAAGTTTACCTGATAGCAATTCTTCCAACTCGTAATTCTGCAAAAGTTCAGGGTATGTATCCAACAATATGTTAATCTTAGGATTTTTCAATTTTTGTGTCAGCTCTAGAATTCCATCTTCGAGTTGAGACTTTTCTGAATCTTGCATCAACATTTTCAATGCTTTCTTTGCTTGCGCTAGAGATTTCAAAACTCTGTAATCTCTTTTAATGTTTTCATCGTTTTCCATATCGTAAAATTTAGCTTTAGTAAAGTTGGGAATGTGCAAAAGGATATTCTATTCCGTAAATGGATATATTATTCAAGAGATTCCTTCTCCTTTTTGATTTTTTCAATACCTCGCTCCCTAATTAGCCCACCTGCATCGAGCATTTTATTAAGTGAATATATGATGTCGTTAGTTCATAGTTAGGTTCTCCACAGTCAGGAGACAATGAAAGTTGTGTAATTTCAGATAAGAAAAATTCAAAGTCTTGTAGTTACCTCTCTTCAAATACATTTTGAAGAACCAAAAAAGGATTATCATATTCTTCTTTTGTAAGGGACGAAAAATGAAACACTGTTTCCGATCGGGAACACTCTTTTACTTTGCATTTTTTACTTTTCCCTTTAAGCGAGTGACAGACTTTGACAAAAGTTCTTAAAGCACTATAAAAGACAAAAACATTGCGTGGCTTGTCCTGTTTGTAAACTTTTATCTTATAGCAGTAAAGTACCGCTTCACTTAAATTTTGCTTATAATAGTCAAGATGTGCAAAGTCGAAGACGGCATCAAATGTATCAAAGGGATTATTTGTAGTAAACCCTACCCAAAATCTTGTTTCAAAGGATATTTTATTCTTTTTCATAGTGAGAAGATTTAAGATTATTTCATCTAAAGTCTATCCATTGGGAAGAATAATCTATTCTTGTTGAGGATATAATATCTGAGAAAATGGATATTTTAGAGTATATTTTTTATCTTTGAAATTCAGACTTTTTAAACCGAATGGTTTTATCTTTGAACCTTCAAAAAATAGTACAACTTATGGAACAGAAAATACATCAGGGAAGGAATGTTAAACGCTTTAGAGAAATGCTTGGAATTAAACAAGAAGGATTAGCGTATGATCTTGGAGATGATTGGAATCAGAAGAAAATTTCCTTACTGGAACAAAAGGATGTGATTGAAGATGATTTACTTAAACAGATTTCAAACATATTGAAAATTCCTGTTGAAGCTATACAGAATTTTGATGAAGAGCAAGCTGTTAATATTATTGCAAATACTTATTCATTTCAAGATTTTAAGGATAATGCAGTTGCTTCTGGATTTAGCTACCAGCCGTCTTTCAATAGCGTTGATAAAATCGTACAGCTCTATGATGAAAAAATTGTATTGTACGAGCGTATGTTGAAAGAAAAAGACGAAATGATACTAAGACTTGAAAAATTAATAAATAAGTAATATATAATTAAAAAGTAAGGCTCAACTAATCGTTGAGCCTTACTTTTTAATTGCTTAGATATTCTATTTAACTATCTAATGCTAGATTTTAGATACAAACGAGCTCTCCATTCCTTTAAACTTGTGATAAACTTTCCGCATGTCCTTTCCGACTTTTTCATTTAATATTTTAGCATAAATCTGAGTAGTAGCGATATTCTTATGTCCTAACATCTTACTCAAACTTTCCAATGGAACACCTTCACTCAAAAACAGGGTTGCAAAGGTATGACGTGCCAAATGAAAGGTTACTTTCTTTTCTTTCAGGCAGTCAACCAATTGAGATATTCGTTTTAAGCTGTCATTACAGGTAGTGTTTGAAGGTACAGGAAATACTTTACCACCCTTTGACAATCCTTCATATTTTCCAATAATTTTAGGAATGTCCAATAACATCACGTTTGACGATGTAGCGGTTTTTTTTCTACGAACAATAATCCATTGGTTACCATCAAAGAATTCTTGAATATTACTATTTTTAAGTCCTTTAATATCAGAATAAGAAAGTCCTGTAAAACAACTAAAAACAAATAGATCTTTAATAAACTCATCATTCTTTTTTTACAGTTGAATGATACAAGCTGCTCCAACTCGTTTCGTAACAAATAACCTCTGTCTTTATCTTTCTTGATATTCTTGTATTCCCTGAACGGATTGGATGCAAGATGCTTTCTACTTACTGCCAATCGGCAAATTGTCGTAAATGCAATCATATATAGCCATATGGTATTATGATTTAAACTTTGATCATCACGCAGGTAGTAGTCAAATTCCTGCACACAATCCGAAGTAAGATCGTTAAAAGATAAATCCGTATAACCGTATCTTATCAGTGCAAAATTTCTTAAGTGCGTTAAAAGTATCTTATATTTATTAAGTGTACCATTAACACGAAGTCCGTTATTCACTTTTTTTTCAAAGTCTGACAAAAACTTCTCATAGAATTTGAAAAAGGTGAGTTCATCGCTATCCATACCCAGAAAGGTATTTTTAAGTTTTGAGCTGTTTACAGTTCCTTCGTTTTTTAGAATTTTGGAATAGCATTCCTCGATACCAAACCGTATTTTATCAAGCTTGCCGTTTACCTCTTGGGCTTCTCGACTTTTTCCTAAAACCCTGCCGTACTTCAAATCCCAATTTGTTGAGGAAATATCTAACTTGGTACTGAAGGCACACTGCTTGCCGTTTACGGTAATCCTACACATAATCGCAATCTTTCCGTTTTTCTTCGGCGCATTCTTTTTAAGATAAAATAATACCTTAAAAGTTGATTTTTTTCTCATTTCCATACTCATAATTCTTAATGTTAAAATTAAACTTATAAGAGTTACAGAACAATATGAAATATAAAGCAATGCACTGAAAAACAATATTTTAATCTAATATTCAGCAGTAATTGAAAGTAACGTTTTAGTAACCTTACTTTTGCTAATCGTTGCTTTTTGCTGCTTTTTAATTCGTTACCAAAAAATCAAAAAACGATTGTAAAGCCTTTATTTACAATCGTTTCACCTGTTTTTAATCTTGATGTATTTTATCTAAAACTTTATTTTAAAGTTACGAATTTGATATAAAAACAAAAAGAGGAAAGTTAACTTTCCTCTTTTAAAATATAATAACTTAATGAGATGCTGAAACAAGTTCAGCATGACAACTGTGTATTTAATCTTTATTTTACAAAATTCACCGCATTTGCAATTGCTTCTGCAATACCTGCAGGATTTTTACCTCCGGCTGTTGCAAAAAACGCTTGTCCGCCGCCGCCGCCTTGAATGTATTTACCTAATTCACGAACAATTTGTCCGGCATTTAAACCTTTCGTTTCTGTAATTTCTTTTGAAACATAAGCCGTTAACATTGGTTTATCATCGGTAACTGTTCCAAACAAAATAAAGAAATTGTTTGCGGTTCCGCCAATTTCGTACGCTAAATCTTTGGCTCCGTTTGCATCTAAATCAACCTGTTTTGCTAAAAATTTTACTCCGTTTATTTCCTGTACTTCATTTAACAAATCGCCTTTTAAACCTTTTGCTTTTTCTTTCAACAATTGATCTAACTGCTTTTTAAGCTTGGTATTTTCGTCTTGTAACGATTGTACCGCTTTCATTGTATCCTGTGGATTTTTCAACGCTTCTTTAATTTCTTTTAAAGTAGCTTCCTGATTGTTGTAAAAATCTTGAACAGCATCGCCTGTTATCGCTTCAACACGACGAATTCCTGCAGCAACAGCGCTTTCGGAAACAATTTTAAACGCCCAAATATCAGCGGTGTTTTGTACGTGAATACCACCACACAATTCCATAGAATCGCCAAACTTAATTGCACGAACGGTGTCGCCATATTTTTCGCCAAATAACGCCATTACACCTTCTTCTATCGCTTGTTTAAACGGAATATCTCTACGCTCAATCAAAGGCAATTGTTCCTGAATACGTGCGTTTACAAAAACTTCAACCTGCTGTAATTCTTCATCGGTAACTTTTGCGAAATGAGAAAAATCGAAACGTAAATAATTCGGTGCAACCAACGATCCTTTTTGTTCTACGTGTGTTCCTAAAACCGTACGCAATGCCTGATGCAACAAATGGGTTGCCGAGTGGTTTTTAGATGATTTTCCGCGTAAATCTGTATTTACTTTTGCTACGAAAACCGCCTGTAAATTCTCTGGCAACTGTTTAGTAAAATGTAAAATAAGGTTGTTTTCTTTTTTAGTATCGATGATTTCGATGGTTTGCTTCGCCTGTTCGCTATCGCTCGAGCCATTTGCTGATACCAAAACACCTTTATCGCCAACCTGACCACCACCTTCGGCATAAAACGGCGTATGATCTAAAACTATTTGATACAACGTACCATCTTTTTTAGATTCTACTTTACGGATACGCGTGATTTTTACTTCGTTTTCAACTTTATCATAACCTTCAAACGTTTCTACATTTCCTTCGATCAACACATTCCAATCGTCTTTAGAAATTTCAGACGCTGCACGCGAACGATCTTTTTGCGCTTTCATAGCAGTATCGAAACCAGCTTCGTCTAAATCATATCCTTTCTCACGTAAAATCAATGCTGTTAAATCGATAGGAAAACCAAAAGTATCATACAATTCAAAAGCTTTCGCTCCTTCAACAATTTTACCTTCTGTTTTTTCGATCACAGAATCCAACAAATGTAAACCTTGATCCAACGTTCTTAAGAATGATGCTTCTTCTTCTTTAATTACGTTTTTTACCAAGTCTTTTTGTGATACGATTTCCGGAAAAAATTGTCCCATTTGAGCTGACAAAACATCAACCAACTGATAAATAAATGGTTCTTTTGTTCCCAAAAATGTAAATCCGTAACGAATTGCACGACGTAAGATACGACGGATTACATAACCCGCACCGTTATTTGACGGCAACTGACCATCGGCAATAGCGAAAGCCACCGCTCGTACGTGATCTACAATTACACGAATAGCAATATTGGTTTTGTTTTGTTCCTCAGAGATGTTCTTGATCTCGTTGTTTGTATATTTTTTACCTGTAATTTCTTCCACCTTTGCAATAAGCGGTGTAAAAACATCGGTATCGTAGTTTGATGTAACATTTTGCATAGCCATGCACAAACGTTCAAATCCCATTCCGGTATCAACGTGTTTTGCTGGCAGTTTTTCTAACGATCCATCGGCTTTACGGTTAAATTCCATAAATACGTTGTTCCAAATTTCAACCACTTGCGGATGATCTGCATTTACAAGAGTTCTACCAGAAACTTGATTTCTTTCAGCATCTGTACGTAAATCCACATGAATTTCAGAACATGGTCCGCATGGTCCCTGATCGCCCATTTCCCAGAAATTATCCTTTTTGTTTCCAAGAATAATTCGGTCTTCGGCAACATACTGCTTCCATAAATCCCATGCTTCCTGATCAAACGGAACATTTTCTGCATCGTTTCCTTCGAAAACCGACACATACAAACGGTCTTTATCAATCTTTAATTCTTCAGTTAAAAATTCCCACGCCCAAGCAATTGCATCTTTCTTAAAATAATCGCCAAAAGACCAGTTACCCAACATTTCGAACATGGTATGGTGATACGTATCAAAACCTACATCTTCCAAATCGTTATGCTTGCCCGAAACACGCAAACATTTCTGCGTATCGGCAATACGGTTGCTTTTTGGTGTGGCGTTTCCTAAAAAATACTCTTTAAACTGCGCCATTCCCGAGTTGTTAAACATAAGGGTTGGATCGTCTTTTAAAACAATTGGTGCCGACGGAACAATTAAATGCCCTTTGCTTTCAAAAAAATCAAGAAATTTTTTTCTGATATCTTGTGATTTCATTCGATATATTAAATTATGAATCGTTCAAAACTAACACTTTAAAAAAGTGCACATAAGTTGCAAAAATAGTGTTTTTTAAAAGATTTTTTGTTGTTCACAGGAACTTTTTGCCAATGCGTAAACTTATTAGAAAAATTGTATATTAGCATAAGCAAAATTTGAAGATAATGCAGATTGACTTACCCGAAAAAAGATATTACAGCATAGGTGAAATTGCCAAGGCATTTGACGTAAATGCTTCGTTGATACGTTTTTGGGAAAAGGAATTTGATATTTTGAAGCCTAAAAAAAACGCAAAAGGCAACAGAATGTTTACGCCCGAAGATTTAAAAAACTTAAAAACAATTTATCATTTGGTAAAAGAAAAAGGGTTTACGTTAGACGGTGCAAAAGATTTTTTAAAGAACAACAAGAAAAATCCGTTGAATACAATTGAAATTATCGAAAAATTAGAGCTTATCAAAAAACAACTAATTATTATTAAAAACGAAATCTAATTTAAAAAATTTATGAAAAAAATTCTTCCTATTATCATTGTATTGGTAGTCTTAATTGGTGGTTATTTTTTATTAGCTATGAATTATCAAAACGGAGCTTTAAAACTTAAACAAGCTAGCGATAAATCATGGGCAGATGTACAAGGTGCTTATCAAAGAAGAAACGATTTAATTGGAAATTTAGTAAATACCGTAAAAGGTGCTGCCGATTTTGAAAAATCTACATTAGAGGCTGTTATCAACGCACGCGCAAAAGCAACTCAAACTACTATTGATCCTTCAAACATGACACCTGAAAAAATGGCTGAATTCCAACAAGCACAAACAGGTGTTTCAAGTGCATTAAGCAGATTATTAGTTACGGTTGAACAATATCCTGATTTAAAAACAAATCAGAACTTTTTAAAATTGCAGGATGAATTAGCATCAACAGAAAATCAGATTTTAACGGCACGTACACGTTTTAATGAAACAGTACAAGCATACAACAACTATGTTTTATATAACCCTAACAAATTTTTCTTAAACGGATATCCAGAAAAACCTTTTTTTAAAGCTGATGCTGGTGCAGAGAAAGCTCCGGAAGTAAAATTCTAAATATGTCGATAACAGAAGATTTTTTAAGCAGCAGCGAAGAACAGGAAATTGTAGCCGCTATTGTAAAAGCCGAAAAAGAAACATCGGGTGAGATACGCGTGCATATAGAAGAACATTCCGATTTACCTGTATTAGAACGTGCCCAAGAAGTTTTTAAGATGTTAAAAATGCATAAAACAAGCGCCCGCAACGGCGTTTTGTTTTATATAGGCGTTAAAGACCGTCATTTTGCAATTATTGGCGATGACGGAATTGATGCTGTTGTACCTTACGATTTCTGGGAAAACACCAAGAAAACAGTTATTGATCATTTTAAGGCAAATAACTTTAAGCAAGGCATAATTGCGGGCATTCTTCAAAGCGGCAAACAATTAAAACATTTCTTTCCTTACAACGGTAAAGACGATGTAAACGAATTACCAAACGAAATTTCAAGAGGTTAATGGATCAGTTTAAAAAAATAGCAACATTATTTGTCTTGTTTTTTCCGTTGCTGGTTCTGGCGCAGTTCAACATTCCGGAAAAACCATCAAAGGCAAGCGAACAAACCAGCGTTTTTGACTATGCCAATTTATTGTCGGCAAGCGAAAAACAGCAATTAGAACAAAAACTAATTAGTTATGCCGATACCACATCTACCCAGATTGTAGTAGCAATTATTCCCAGCTTAAATGGAGAATATGAAGGAGAATTAGCTCCGAAATGGGCACACAAATGGGGAATTGGTCAGGCAGATAAAGACAATGGTGTTTTTATTTTGTTGGCAGAAAAAGAAAAAAAGTTATGGATTGCTCCGGGTTACGGATTGGAACATCTTTTAACTGCCGGAATTAACGGAGAAATCGTTAGAAACTTTATTATTCCCGAATTTAAAAAAGGCGATTATTATGCCGGATTAGATATTGGAACCACTAAATTAATGGATCTTTTTTCGGGAACCTACAAAGGAACCCGACAAGAAAACAAAGAAAGTGGCGGTGGTATTCCGGGATTTTTTATTGTATTAATTGTAATTATTGTTCTTATAATTGTCAGTAAAGCTGGTGGTGGCAAAGGAAACAACGGCGGCAGACGTGGCGGACCCGACTTAATGGATATTATTATCTTAAGCAGTTTAGGTCGTGGCGGCGGCGGAAGTGGTGGCTTTGGCGGTTCTTCAGGAGGCGGTGGCTTCGGTGGAGGATTTGGAGGCGGCTTCGGCGGTGGAGGTTTCTCTGGCGGTGGTGCCGGCGGAAGTTGGTAAGATCATTCAAAATATTAAAAGCAGTTCGTTTGAACTGCTTTTTTTTTTATTATAGAAGAATTTTGACTAAAATCTCATCATGCGCAATTCATACCATCGGGCTGAAGCCAGACGCAATTGATAATTTATATTCAATTATTAAAAAAATATCTTTTATCTGAATTGAATCTATCTAATATAAACTATAAATTTTCCATATTATTAAAGTCAAAAAATCTTCAGATTTCTCTGAAGCTTTTCTAGTAGTCAGCTAAAGCGGAGAATCGAACCAGTGTCCGCCGCGGCGGATAAGAGCCCAACCAAGCTATCCTTCTATAAATTGCTTGATTAATTCTCGTCCTTTACCCGTTTTATAGAATTTTTCCATTTGCATAGCTTCTTTCTTTGATCCAAAAAATTGAACTTCTAGAACTATCCAAGGTCGGTAGTTAATGGTATAACCTTTTGTTCCCAAAACATTATGCGATTTCATGCGCTCAATTAAATTGCTTGTAAAACCAACATACGTTTTACCGTAGCCCTTTGAATATAAAATATAAACAACAAATTCTTCCATATTATTAAAATCAAAAAAGCTTCAGATTTCTCTGAAGCTTTTCTAGTAGCGGGAACCGGACTCGAACCAGTGACCTTTGGGTTATGAGCCCAACGAGCTACCTACTGCTCTATCCCGCGCTGTGCGTTTTGTTGAATTTTCACTACGATTAAAAAACGAAATTCTAAACATTTTTTAAAAGGACTTTTAGTCTTAGTAGCGGGAACTGGACTCGAACCAGTGACCTTTGGGTTATGAGCCCAACGAGCTACCTACTGCTCTATCCCGCGCTATTGTGGTGCAAATGTAAGACGACTTTTTGGAATACCCAAACTTTTTTCAGAAAATTATAAAATTAGTGTGTTTCACTATTATTAAGTAACTTTGCAAATTATTATAGAAATTATGTCGCACAAAGCTGGTTTTATAAATATTATCGGAAATCCAAATGTAGGAAAATCAACCTTAATGAATGCGTTTATTGGTGAACGTTTATCAATCATTACCTCTAAAGCACAAACAACGCGCCACCGTATTTTCGGAATTGTAAATGGCGACGATTTTCAAATGGTTTTTTCAGACACTCCCGGAATCATCAAGCCTGCTTATGAATTGCAGACTTCGATGATGGATTTTGTAAAATCGGCGTTTGAAGATGCAGACATTCTTTTATATATGGTTGAAGTGGGCGAACGCGAATTAAAAGACGAAGCCTTCTTTACCAAAATTACCAATGCAAAAGTTCCGGTTTTACTGTTGTTGAATAAGATCGACAAATCAAACCAAGAACATTTGGAAGAACAGGTTGCTTTATGGAGAGAAAAAGTTCCTAATGCAGAAATAATTCCAATATCGGCACTTAACAATTTTAATGTGGATACTGTTTTTAACCGCATTTTAGAATTAATGCCAGAATCGCCACCTTATTATCCAAAAGATGCATTGACCGATAAACCTGAACGTTTCTTTGTTAATGAAATTATTCGCGAGAAAATTCTTTTAAACTATCAAAAGGAAATTCCTTATTCGGTAGAAATCGAAACAGAAGAGTTTAAAGAAGAAGAAAAAATCATTCACATTAAAGCCGTGATTATGGTAGAGCGTGACAGCCAAAAAGGCATCATCATTGGTCATAAAGGTTCAGCTTTAAAGAAAGTAGGAATGGAAGCCCGTGCCGAATTAGAAAAGTTTTTCGACAAGCAGGTACACATTGAACTGTTTGTTAAAGTAAACAAAGACTGGCGAAACAATCAGTTCCAATTACGCCGCTTCGGGTATCAACAAAAATAAAATCAACACTTTTTAAAAGTGCACGTTATATGAACAACATTGTAGCAATTGTAGGTAGACCTAATGTAGGAAAGTCTACGTTTTTTAACCGTCTTATTCAAAGACGCGAAGCCATAGTAGATTCGGTAAGTGGTGTTACCCGTGATCGTAATTATGGAAAATCAGAATGGAACGGAAAAGAATTCTCTGTAATAGATACAGGTGGATATATTAAAGGATCAGACGATATTTTTGAAGCCGAAATACGGAAACAGGTTGAATTGGCTATTGATGAAGCCGATGCCATTGTGTTTTTGGTTGATGTAGAAGAAGGAATTACCCCAATGGATAACGAAGTGGCTAAACTTCTTCGCAAAGTTACCAAACCGGTTTTACTGGTTGTAAATAAAGTTGATAACGCCAAACGCGAACAAGATGCTTTTGAATTTTACAATTTAGGATTAGGCGAATACGTCACCATGTCTGGAATGAGCGGATCTGGAACGGGTGAGGTTTTAGACAGAATTGTTGAAATTTTACCTGAATTACCAGAAGTAGAAGAAGCTCCGGAAGAATTACCGCGTTTTGCAGTGGTTGGAAGACCAAATGCAGGAAAATCGAGCTTTATTAATGCATTGATTGGCGAAGATCGTTTTGTGGTTACCGATATTGCAGGAACGACTCGTGATGCGATCGACACAAAATACAACCGTTTTGGTTTTGAATTTAATTTGGTTGACACCGCTGGTATCCGGAGAAAAGCTAAAGTTAAAGAAGATTTAGAGTTTTACTCGGTAATGCGTTCTGTACGTGCTATTGAACATGCCGATGTATGTATTTTGGTAATTGATGCAACTCGTGGTTTTGAAGGTCAGGATCAAAGTATTTTTTGGCTGGCAGAAAAAAACCGCAAGGGAATTGTAATCTTGGTGAACAAGTGGGATTTGGTAGAAAAAGAAACCATGACGTCTCATGATTACGAGAAAAAAATACGCGAAGAAATAGCTCCGTTTACCGATGTGCCTATTCTTTTTGTATCGGCATTAACAAAACAGCGTTTATTAAAAGCGTTAGAAACTGCCGTTCAGGTTTACGAAAACCGCAAGCAGCGTATTGCAACATCGAAATTTAATGATACCATGCTGCCGATTATCGAACACAATCCGCCGCCGGCAATTAAAGGTAAATACATTAAAATTAAATACTGTATGCAGTTGCCAACACCGGTACCGCAGTTTGTGTTTTTTGCCAATTTACCGCAGTATATTAAAGATCCGTACAAACGTTACGTTGAAAATAAATTACGTGAAATATACGATTTTGAAGGCGTACCCATCGAAATCTATTTTCGTCAGAAATAATTACAAAAGGAAAGATTTAAAAGTCTTTCCTTTTTTTGTATTTTTAAATCGATCAAAAACACATTATGCGTTCCATCTATTTAAAATTAGTTTCATTCTTCATTTCGCTATACCTGATTCTATGCCTAATAATGTATTTTAATCAGGAAAGTTTTATTTTTCATCCACTAAAGATTAATAAAGAAACAAAGTACACCTATCCAAATAGTTTTAAGGAAATAGATCTTAAAGCAAAACGATGGTACCACAATAAACAATCTATATTTTGAAACCGAAAACCCAAAAGGCGTTGTTTATTTTCTCCACGGTAATGCAGGAAACTTATCTACGTGGGGCAACGTTGCTCCACTTTATCTGGAATCGGGATACAATGTTTTTATTACAGATTACAGAGGTTTTGGAAAAAGCGAAGGAACTATCACAGATCAAACACAATTATTTTCGGATGCGCAATTAGGGTATGATTTTCTGAAAAAGGATTTTAAAGATGATCAAATCATTGTTGTAGGATATTCTATTGGAACCGGAATTGCATCGTATTTAGCATCAACAAACAATCATAAATTATTGATTTTACAAGCGCCTTACTATAATTTAAAAACCGAAATGAAATCACGATTTCCGTTTCTTCCAACTTTCATTTTAAAATATCCTTTCGAAAATAATTTGCATCTATCAAAAGTTAAAAGTCCGATTTTTATATTTCACGGAGACAAAGATTATGTAATTACTCACGAAAATTCATTAAAACTAAAAGCTGTTTTAAAAGATAATGATTCAGTAATCATATTAAAAAATCAAGATCATATTGGCATTAATGATAATGCAGAATATAAAAAGTTCATAAAACTGCTGTAATATCATTATTAAACTTTAAAACTTATAGTATTTTCTATATAATATTCAAATTTTACCTATTGAAAACTTCCATGTAAAAAACCTTATTTTTATTTGTTATAAATAAAAATAAAACTACTTTTGCATCAAATTTTTTAAAAGATGAAAAAATTATTACTAATTATTCCTGCGGTTACTGTAGCCTTTGATGCAAGCGCACAAGAAACCGACTCTATAAAATCTGACAATTTAGATGAATTGATTATTGAAGCTTATATTCAAAAAAGTGTAAATTCATCAAACAAAATGCCCTTAAAAGACATTGAGAATCCACAGGTTTACAATGTTATCAATAAAAATATATTAAAAGAGCAAGTTGTAACCACTTTTAGCGATGCTATGAAAAATGCTACCGGTGTTTCGCGTTTATGGGAATCTACAGGTCGTGGAAGCGATGGTGCGGAATTTTATTCTATGAGAGGCTTTTCTACGCAGCCTCGTTTATTAAATGGTATGCCAAGTTTTAGCAATGGAAGTTTAGATCCTGCAAATATAGAAAGCATTGAAGTTATTAAAGGACCGTCAGGGACTATGTATGGAGGAAATTTAGTATCGTACGGTGGTTTAATTAATATTACTACTAAAAAACCTTACGAAAATTTTGGCGGCGAAATGGGTTACACCAACGGATCGTACGGATTAAACCGTGTTACTGCCGATATTAATACGCCACTGAACAAACAAACATCTTTTCGTTTAAATACCGCATACCAATACCGCAATTCATTTCAGGATGCAGGTTTTAGCAAATCGTTATTTTTTGCGCCATCGTTAAAATTTGTGGCTAACGACCGACTGACTTTCTTTGTTAATACAGAATTTAAAAGCTCTGAAGCTGCGAATGCACCAATGATCTTTTTAAGTAGATACAGTCCATTATCATTTCAATCGATGGATTTATTCGAACAAAACTATAAAAAATCGTACACCAGCAACGATTTAACCATAAAAAACCCAACGTTCAATTTACAAGCGTATGCGGTGTATCAATTATCAGAAAATTGGACATCGACCACTATTCTGTCCAAAACCAACGCAAAAACAAGTGGCTATTATCATTATTTATGGGATTCAGCGAACGGTGATGAGTTTACGCGTTATATAACAAAAGGCGAAGCAGAAACAAATGCAACGGGTATTCAACAAAATTTTGTAGGAACTTATAATATTGGTTCGGTTAAAAATAAATTGGTTGCCGGTTTAGATTATTATCAAAGAAACTTTGCATCTGGTGGAACTGGTTGGGCTTCGTATGGAACGGTTTCTTTAGTCAATCAGACAGATATTATTATTAATGCTGAAAATAAAGAACAACAAACAATGTTAACTACACCACATGTTGACGCTGCTTTATTAGGAACATCAGCAGAATTGCAATCGGCAGAAACCAAAATTTACAGTGCATACGCATCAAATGTTATCGAATTTTTACCAAATTTATCGGCAATGATTAGTTTACGTGCCGACCATTTTACCGGACAGCCAACTGCATATTCAACAGAAAAAATAAAAAACCAAACAACATTTTCTCCTAAATTAGGGGTAGTTTATCAGCCAATTCTAAATAAGTTATCGGTTTTTGGTAACTATATGAACGGATTTCAGTACATACAACCAGAAGCCATTCCAATTACAGACGAAGCAGGTGCAGTTATAGGTAGAGAAGTACGCTTTTTTGAACCGGAACAAGCAAACCAGTGGGAAGTTGGTACAAAAGCAAGTTTAATTAAAGACCGCTTATCGGTCACGGCTAGTTACTACGACATTAAAGTTAAAAACAAAGTGATGGGTAACGGTATAGATGCTACACAAGCAGGCGAAGTAGAAAGCAAAGGTTTTGAAGTAAGTGTATTAGGAAGTCCAATCAACGGCTTAAACATTATTGCAGGATATAGCCACAACGATAACAAAGTAATTAACGATGCAGCAGATTCTGGTTATTTAGGTTTGAGAACAGAAGAAGCTGGTCCTGAAAATTTATTTAACTTTTGGGCAAATTACACGGTTCAACAAGGTGCTTTAAAAAATTTCGGATTAGGTTTTGGTGCCAATTCTGCAAGTAAATTGCTTACTCTTAACAGATCAACTATTGGAACATTTGCTTTGCCGGGCTACACAGTTTTTAACGCAGCACTATCTTACAATGCCGAAAAATACAGCGCTGTTTTAAAAGTTGATAATCTTACTAATGAGAAATATTTTATAGGTTGGTCAACCATCAACCCGCAATTTGCAAGATCTATTTCGTTAGGTTTAAACTATAAATTCTAATGACAAAAAAGAAGGATAAAAAGCAAAAAAGCAAATTCAAAAAAATAATAGGCAAGCTGCACCTTTGGTTCGGCTTGCTTATTGGTTCTATTGTGTTTTTTATTTCGATAACAGGCGCATTGTACGTTTTTAAAGACGAAATAGAAGGCGTTCAGCGTAAAGAATACATTTACCACAACGAACCAGACTATCAAAACAAAGAAAAGCTCACCATTAAAACGTTAGAGCGTTTAGTAGAACAGCAGGTTCCAGAGAAATACCCGATACATTGGGTTAATATTCCTATAGACCATGCACTCTCGTATCAATTTTATTATTACGAACGAAACGAACATGCTTGGAATTATTTCGATGAATACCCCGTTTACAAATTAGCGTATGTAAACCCTTACAGCGGTAAGGTTTTACAAGTGTACGACGAAAAGAACGGCTTTTTCAACATTGTGAAAATGCTGCATTGGAGTTATCTTTTAAATTCTGATTGGGGAAAATGGGTTACGGGAATTCCGGTTTTAATTTTTGTGTTCATGCTTATCTCTGGCATTATTTTATGGTGGCCAAAAAACAAAGCTGCACGCAAACAACGCTTTTGGTTTAAGTGGAAAAACATTAAAAACTGGAAACGTAAAAACTATGACATGCACAACATTATTGGTTTTTACACATCGTTTTTTGCCTTAATTTTTTCAATTACCGGTTTGTTTTATGCCTTCTTTTTTATTCAGGCAATAATTTACGTTGTTTTTTCGGGCGGAAACACGCAGTATCCCGATTTTTCACACATAAAAACCACAGCTCCCCAAGAATTAAGAACCGAAACTACGTTAGACAAAATTGCCAAGACAGTAGAAGAATTATATCCTGATGCGTACATGTTTGCTTTAGATTTAGGACACGAACATATAGACGATCACGAACACCCGAATTTTGAAGTTTATGTTAGACATCTTTCGTATTCGTACCACAAAAACAGTAATTTAATTTTCGATGAAAACTCGGGTGAATTACTTCACACAAGAAACCCAGAAGACAAAGATTTTGGCGAGAAAATGATTAACGCCAATTACGATATTCACGTAGGATCAATCTTTGGTTTACCTACCAAAATCATTGCTTTTATTGTAAGTTTGTTATGTGCAAGTTTACCGGTTACAGGCTTTATGATTTGGTACGGACGCAACAAAAAGAAAAAAACTAAGGCATAACTTACAACAAAATAGGTTAATACAGTTTAAAAAGCGATTTTTCATTGTGATATGAAGAATCGCTTTCTTATTTTTGCTTTATGAAAAAATTACTATCCATACTTCCGTTTTTAATAATTCTGATTTCTTTTGGCGGTTTTGCTCAAAATATTCAATTGAAAGGAAAAGTAGTCGATGAAGCCAAAGCACCCGTTGCCGACATGACCGTTTATCTCTCTAAAGCGAAAGATTCTACGCTTATTCAGTACGCTACTACCGATATTTCAGGCTTGTTCGCTATTGATATTAAAGCTGTTGAAGAACCTTCATATCTTACTTTTTCGTACATCGGATACAAAGATAAAATCGAAAAATTCGATAAAATAAATCAATCAAAAGATTTAGGCGAGGTAGTAATGGCAACCGATTCGGATCTGCTTTCGGAAATTGTAATTGTTACCGATGCTCCTATTCGCGTAAAAAACGACACGTTGGAATTCAACGCTTCGTCGTTTAAAGTTCGTCCCGATGCCAATGTAGAAGCGTTGTTGAAAGAACTTCCTGGTGTTGAAATTGATGCCGATAAAAAAATAACCGTAAACGGTAAAGAAGTCACGCAAATTCTGGTTAACGGAAAGCCTTTTTTTAATACCGACGGAACCATTGCACTGCAAAACCTTCCTGCCGATTTAATTAAAAAAGTTCAGGTAACAGACCATAAAACCAAGTCTGAAGAGTTTTCGGGCAGAAAAGCAAAAAGCGATAATGCCAGCATAAATCTTACCATAGACGAAGCCAACAACAAAGGTTTAATGGCGAAGTTAAGTGCTGGAATTGGAAGTATTATAGACGGATCTAACCGATACGAAAGCAGCGGATTGATTAATTATTTTCAGGGAAATCGAAAAATTTCGGTTTTGGCATCGTCTAACAACATAAATTCCGAAGGTTTTTCAATGGACGAACTTTTTGACAATATGGGCGGTGGTCGAAGTCAGTTTTTAACCTTTGGCGGTCGTTCTGGTGGTCCGGGCGGTTTTGGTAGCGGCACCGGAATTACACGTACCAATATGGCTGGTTTAAATTACTCTGATCAGTTTTTTAAAGGTTTTGAAACCAACGCAAGTTATTATTTTAAAGATACGCAGAACAAAAATAACAACCGTTCGCGCGTTATAAACCTACTGCCAGATGGGGATTTCATTACAGAATCGGAATCGCAGCGTTTAAACAACAATATCAACCACAATGCCGATGTTCGTTTAGAATATAAAATAAATCCGACAACCCAATTGTTTGTGAATCCGCAAATAACGGCAAACAACAACGAATTTAGTACTACAAGTGCATCAAAATCTATGGATGCAGATGGAAATCTATTCAACGAAAATACCGAAAAATCTTTCTCTACATCTGAAAGTTTGACGTTTAGAAACTCGATCGAATTCAATAAAAAACTAAACGATAAAGGCAAAAATTTCAGTTTAGAATTCAGTAATAACAATTCAAAAACAACAGGTTTGGGTAACACCAATTCGGCTACTTTATTTTATCAGGGTGATCAGCCAAACGATATCCGTAATCAAGAAGAAAGATCAAACAGCACCGAAGATAGCTACACCGCAACCGCAGAATATTCGCAACCTATCAGCGAAAAAGCGTTTATTGATTTGGGATATACTTTTGATTACAACAACCAAACCGATAACCTGAATACCTTTAATTTTAACGAAGGCAGCAGCAGTTTTATTGATTTTAACGATCGGTTATCAAACCAAACCCATACAAACGTTATTACAAATACACCTTACGTTGGTTTAAATTACAACACCGAAAAAGTAGAATGGTTTGTAAATTCTGGGGTGAATATCGCTAATTTTAATGCATCGGCTTTTTACATGAGTAACGATTATTCGGTCGATAGAAAATTTATTTCGCCTTACATCCGCAGTAATTTCAGATATAAACTCGATAAAAACAAAAACTTCAACATTGGCTACAATTATAACGTAAATAACCCGAATGCTACGCAAATCCTGCCTTACGAACGTTTAAACGATCCGTTGCAAACATATATCGGAAATCGCGATTTAGATCAGGCAAGATACCACTCGTTACGCTTAGGCTTTAGAAATTACAACTTTCAATTACGTTCTGGCTGGAGTATTTTTGCAAACGCAAGTTTTTACGATTCGCAAATTGTTTCGTCTACCCTATTCGATGAAAACCGTAAGCGAACCACTACGTACGAAAATGTATCGGGTGCGTTTAATACCGGATTATTTTTTCATTGGAGCAAATCGTATAAATTCGATGCACATACTATTCGATACGGAGCTGGAGCCAACATTAACTACAACAAACAAAAAGGTTTTGCAAATGGCGTTTTGTATGATGCCGATGAATTAAGTTTCTCTCCAAACATTTACGGATCTTGGGATTATGGCGAACTTTTTACCATAGCGCCGTCATATAATGTATCATTTAACAATACCAAGTACAGTAATTTTCAATTGTCGGAAACAAGTTTTGTAAGGCATAATCTTATGTTGCAAACAACCACTTACTGGCCAGAAAATTTCACTTGGGGTAACGATTTTGGCTATATGTACAACTCTAACATTGCACCGGGTTTCCAAAGAGATTTCTTTTTGTGGAATACCGCAGTTTCGTACGCATTTCTAAATAAAGCGTTAACGGCGAAAGTAAAAGTGTACGATTTATTTAATCAAAACATAGGAACTTCAAGAACAATCAGTCCAACAGCGATTATCGATCAGGAGAATACCGTTTTAGAGCGTTATGTAATGTTTTCGGTAACATGGAAATTCAACAAATTCAGAAACTCTTCAAACACTAGAAATCGTGGTGGCGGACGCATGATGATGCCGGGAAGAATGAGAGATTTATAGAATCATCTTCATTAAAAAATGTTAAAAGCGTGTGAAATATTATTCCACGCTTTTTTTTGTATACTTTTTTTTAACACTTTTGCGTTAACTAAAAACTAATTTAACATTTATGAAAAACCTACTGCTTATTTGCACGTTGTTGTGTGCTAATTTTATTTTTGCGCAAAAGATAGAATTAAAAGGAAAAGTTGTTGATACGGATAAAAAACCCATAGAAGCCGCAACAATTTATCTTTCCTCTAAAAAAGATTCCACTTTAATTGATTACACGATTACCGATGTAAAAGGAATGTTTTCAATGCCGATTAAAAAAATCGAAGAACCAACTTTTATAACGATCTCTTATCTTGGTTTCGAAGATTTTTCACAACAATTCGAAAATATTAAAGAAAGTATCGATTTTAGCACCATTTCTTTAAAGCCGGGAAGCGATGTTTTAGACGAATTGGTAATTACTACCGATGCAGCACCAATCCGTATTAAAAAAGACACGTTAGAGTTTAATGCGGCATCATTTAAGGTACGTCCAGATGCTACCGTTAAAGAACTTTTAGAGCAATTACCAGGTGTTGAAGTTGATGAAGCCGGAAAAATTAAAGTTAATGGTAAAGAAGTAAACAACGTTTTGGTGAACGGAAAACCGTTTTTTGGTGCCGATGGAAAAGTTGCTATTGAAAATTTACCGAAAGATATTATCAATAAAGTTCAGATTACCGATACCAAATCAAAAGAAGAAAAAATAACAGGATCAAAGGCTACAAGCGATTCTAAAACCATAAATCTTACAATAGACGAAGACAAAAACAAAGGTCTTTTTGGGCGGTTTATAGCCGGTTACGGAACCGATGACCGATATGAATCATCGCTTTTATTCAACTATTTTAAGGGCGATTTTAAAATAAGTGTTTTAGGAGCGTCTAACAACATCAACTCTACCGGATTTTCTACCAATGAAATCATGGACAACATGTCTGGCGGTAGAAACAGTTATTCTTCTTGGAGCAGCGATGGATCTTTCTCTATAAACGGATTGGATTTTGGTGGTGGTAAAGGAATTTATCAAACCGATATGGTCGGGGTAAATTACAGTGACAATTGGGGCAAAAAGAATAAAGTGAGTATGAACTACCTTTATAATGAAGTAGAAAACACCAATAGAAATAAATCGCGAATTGAAAATCTGTTACCTGAAAATAAGTTTGTTACCGAATCTGAATCAGACTTAAAATCAAAATCGGCAAATCATACGTTCAATTATGATATTGAAATGGAAATAGATTCGCTAACTACACTTACAATTGTTCCGAATTTAAAAAGAGGAATAAGTACCAATAGAACCAACAGTTCAAGCCAAACGAAAAATGAATTTGGAGAAGATCTAAATAAATCAAACAGTTCGGATTTTTTAAATGTGGATACGTTCAACTTTCAAAACGAATTTTTAATTGCGCGCAGATTTAAAAGAAAAGGCAGAAGCATCAGTTTAGGTTTTGAGAATAGAAATACTAAAAACGAAACCAACCAGTTGAAAAATTCGGCAGCTTATTTCTTTCAGTCAGCAACACCAGACGATATCCGAAACCAACAAATTCAATCGATCAGCCATACCGATGAATATACTTTAAACGCTACTTACCGCGAACCAATTAACAATTCGCAATCTTTATTGTTTAGATATTCATCTATTTGGACAAACGAATTTCAAGGCAGAGGAACGTTTGATTTTAATAGCGCAAGCAATAATTATACTAACTACAATAATTTACTGTCGTATTCCAATAATTTAAAAGGCACAAAAGTTGCACCAAGCGTGGGCTATCAATTAAATACCGAGAAACTTTGGATTTATGTAGGTGCAGGAACTACTTTTAATAATTACGATGTATCGTCACAATACAACAACAACACTTATTTGAATAATCGTTTTGATATTTTACCGCAACTAAATGTCAGTACTAGTATTCAATTAGGGAAATCGAAAAGCATTTATGCCAATTATTCGTACACAGAAAACAGTCCGTATTTAAATCAGTTGTTAGAATACGAAGATTTATCTAGCCCTTTGTTTAGATCAACAGGTAACAGAGATTTACTTACAACCCAAGAACACAGCGCTTATTTAAGCTTTAGAGATTACGATTGGCAAACGCGTTCGGGTTATTATTTTTATGGTGGTGGAAGCTACAATACGCGTGCAACTGGTACTACACAATCGTACGATGAAAGCTTTGTATCAACGTCAACCTACGTAAATGTTTACGACACGTACAATTATTGGGCTGGAGTTAATTACAATAAGAGTTTTAACTTGACTGATAAAAACAAATTATCTGTAAACGCAGGCTTTAATGCAAATGCAGATTTAAGCAAAGGTATTTTAAACGATGTTGCTTATAATGCAAATACAACAAGCTTTGGTCCAAAATTTAATGTTACGTTAGATTTTGATAAAAAACTGACCATACAACCAACTTATGAATATAGTTTTGATAAAACCAACTACAAGAATTTTACGGTTGATCAGGCTAATTATTTTAGACATAAAGCAGGTTTAATGATTACATCGTACATGCCTAAAAATGTTGTTTTTGGAAGCGATATTATGTATGAATACAACTCTAACCTTTCAAGTGAATTTAGAAAAGATTTCTTGCTTTGGAATGCCAGTTTAGGATACAATTTCTTAAACGAACGTTTTTTGGCAAAAGTAAAGGTTTACGATATTTTAAACCAAAACCAAAGTGTACGCAGAACAACTACACCAACAAGTATTTACGATACACAAGATGTTATCTTAAAACAATATGTAATGTTCTCTTTAACCTATAAACTGGAAAAATTTGCAGGTAAAAAGAAAAGTAACAGTTTCATAGTTGAGTAAAAATTCAACCATGAAAAAGCCCCAAAGAGTATCTAACTTTTTGGGGCTTTTCTTATTTCGTTACTTCATCTATAACTCTTATTGTTTCGTCTAGATCTTCGTAGGTTAAAGCATCGGTAATAAACCATGTTTCGTAGCTTGATGGTGCAATGTAAATACCGCGTTCCAACAAATCGTGAAAGAATTTTTTAAATTCAGGTGTATCAGCTTTTGATGCATCTTCGTAATTCTCAACTTGGTTTTCGCAAAAGAAAATCGAAATCATAGAACCTACTCTATTTACCGTAAACGTTTTATTGTTCGCAGTTAAAGCCTTGCGAATTCCGTCTTCTAAATAAGCAGTTTTTGCTTCTAATCTATTGAATAATTCTGCATCGTTATTTATTGCTTGCAACATTGTCAAACCTGCTGCCATTGCCAACGGATTTCCCGACAATGTTCCTGCCTGATAAACCGGACCAACAGGTGCCAGATAATCCATAATTTCGGTGCGTGCTGCAAATGCGCCAACCGGTAAGCCGCCGCCAATTACTTTACCAAAGCAAACAATATCTGCGGTAACATTAAACAATTCTTGCGCACCACCTTTTGCCAAGCGAAAACCAGTCATTACTTCATCAAAAATTAATAACGTTCCGTTTTCATCGCAGATCGCTTTTAATTCTTGAAGAAAATCAATCACAGGTGGCACACAGCCCATATTTCCTGCAACTGGTTCAATGATAATAGCTGCAATTTCATTTTTATTCGCTTCAAATAATTCCTTTACAGAATTTAAATCGTTGAAATTTGCTAACAACGTGTCTTGAGCAGTTCCCTTTGTAACTCCGGGACTTGATGGCACGCCGAAAGTAGATAATCCGCTACCTGCTGCAATTAAAAAAGAATCAGAATGTCCGTGATAACAACCGCGGAACTTAATAATTTTTTCTCGTTTTGTATAGCCTCTTGCCAAACGAACAGCACTCATACAAGCTTCGGTTCCCGAGTTTACAAATCGAATTTTATCGATATTCGGAACCATTGAAACAGCCAGTTTAGCAATTTCGGTTTCAATTTCTGTCGGAGTTCCAAACGATGTTCCCAACTTTGTTTTTTCAATCACTGCATCAACAACTGGTTGGTACGCATGACCTAAAATCATTGGTCCCCATGAATTAATGTAATCAATGTATCGTTTATCGTCTTCATCAAAAAGATAAGCTCCATTGGCTTTTTTAATAAAAATAGGCGTTCCACCGACCGATTTAAACGCACGAACGGGAGAATTAACTCCTCCCGGTATATATTTTAATGCTTCAACGAATAATTCGCTGCTACGTTTGTATAACATTTATTGAATTTTTATGATTTGCCCTACACTTAATGCGGTTGTATTTAAACTGTTTAATTGTTTGATATGATCTACCGATGAATTAAATTTCTGACAGATTGCAAACAACGTATCGCCTGCTTGAACAGTATAAGTTTGTGCTTGAGCTCCGTAATTAGTCGCTACAACTTCATCGGTTTTCGTTGGAACAAACTGATAGTTTGAACCCAGAACTTTTTGATCGTATTCATACAATTTGTAACGCTCTATAATGCTGATTAATTTTTGCGGATAACGCGGATCTGTAGCATAACCGGCTTTTTTTAAGCCTTTTGCCCAGGCAGAATAATCGCTTTTATCTAATGTGAACAAATTTTTGTAGTATACTCTGTTCGCTAAAAATTCAGAATGATCGTTGTAAGATTCCATTGCCGAATGGTATTTTCTAAAGCATTCATCGGGTGCATCGTCTGTATGCGAAACCGTTTCGCCCGTCCATTCTTCCTTACATTTAATTCCGAAATGGTTATTGGCAGTTCTGCACAACGTTCCGTTTCCTGATCCCGATTCTAAAATTCCTTGCGCCAGTTTAATACTTGCCGGAATTCCGTATGTTTTCATGCTTTGCATTGCCGCACCGGAATATAAATCGATATAATCTTCTACGGTATTTTTTGAAACATTTATCTTTGAAGTAGCTATTAATGTTTCGGTTTCTTCTTTTTCAAATAATGGTTTAACAGGTTTTGCAGGTTTTGGTTCTGCTACGGGTGTATTTTCTTTTTTAACTGCAGATGCGGTTGTAACAACTACTTTCTTCTTCTTATTATCACCATTTCCGTATTCTTTGGCAATCTTTTCTTTTACTTTTGTATTATGAGCGGCGTTGCAACTCATTAAAATCAATCCTGTAAATAGTACGGACAATACTTTCTTCATATTTCAGCAATGTTAGATTGAAGCCCTTGTAAACCTCCGGTATGAATTATTAATATTTTTGAATCGGGTTTGAAATAACCTTTTGATATCAAATCGATTACACCAAAAAACGTTTTTGATGTATAAACAGGATCCAAAGATATTAAATATTTTTTAAAAAATTGTTTCATAAACTGTTTCAGTTCATCATTTAACTTTGCGTAACCTCCAAAATGATAATCAGTTACCAAATCCCACTGACTATTTTCGGCATATTTTTGGATATCTTCTGTTAAGAAATCGCCCTTTAAAGCCGGAAAACCAATTGCTTTCTGGTGCGATTTTAAACTATTGATAATTCCCGAAATGGTTCCGCCTGTACCAACGGCACAACAAATAAAATCGAATAGTTTATCATCATCCGTTAAAATTTCTTTGCAACCTTTTACTGCCAGTTTGTTTGTTCCACCTTCGGGAATTAAATAAAAATCGCCAAATATATTTTTTAACTGATCTAAAAAAGCTGCATTATTTTTATCTCGGTATTGTGTTCTGGAAACAAATTCAAACTGCATTCCGTTTTCTGACGCTTTTTTCAATGTAGGATTTTCCAGATACTTTTCCTGCAATTCTTCGCCACGAATTACTCCAATCGTTTCAAAACCAAATTCTTTACCAGCCGCCGCAACTGCAGCAATGTGGTTAGAATAAGCTCCGCCAAACGTCAATACTTTGGTAAATCCTAATGTTCGAGCTTCAGCTAAATTGTATTTCAGTTTTCGGAATTTGTTTCCTGATATTTCACTATGCAGTACATCTTCCCTTTTTACATAAACTTCGATCCCAAAATTATTCGGAATAGCTATTTTTTGATTGAAGGATTCTTGTTGTGACTGTATCATAAATAGTTGAAAAAAGAAAAGAATTTTCGGTTTGTAAGATAATCTGCATTCAATTCGTTAGCATAAGCTTCCCGTTCAAAAGAAATATTTCGATAAGCTTTTTTTCGATTTCTAAATTGAATCAATCGAACAAAAAATTCTAAAACATACCAGATAAAAAACAAGATAATCAATAATTCGATCTGTTGTCGCAAATGTATTTTTTCGTGATTAACAAAGGTTTTATTCGTACGCAGATAATTTTCGCGCGCAAAAATAAACGGATAAACAGTAATACCCGAAAAGCCTTTTGGCACCCAAAATTTGGAAATGATCAATCGCATAGTCAAATTACGGTTTTACAACAATATCCGTTAATTTATCTGGATTTTGCCTTGTATCGAAAACAGCGATTACGTTTATAATTTTATTATGGAGATCTGCGATATATAGAATTTTATAGTTTTTAACAACGATCTTTCTACATTCAGGAACATAATCATCGGCACTAAACTGATTTTCAAAAACAACAGATTTAGGTGCATTACGAATATCTGTCACAAGATTTTTTGCAGCCCGTACAGACTTTAGTTTTATAAAATCATAAATATTTTTTACATCTAACTTCGCTTCATTAGACCACTTAATTTTATACATGATCTTACCAAGTTTCTATTTCTTTGGCAAAATCTTCATCCGAAGTAAAATTGCCTGATGCAATATCATCAATTCCTTTTTGTACTTTTTGCTGATATTCCTTTAAAGTTAAAGGCTTTCCATCTGTTGAATACCCAACAACCTCTTCTTTGTTTGAACTTGACAAAAGAATTTTTTTCAATTCTTCTAGAACCGATTCTTTATCAACAAGCAAAAGACGTTTTATTAGCTCCAATTTTGTAGCCTGAATATCCATAATTATCTATTTTAAAGTAAAATTACAAAAAAAATAGTAAATCACAACTTGGCGTTTAAACGGGAATATGATCAATCAAAGCATTCACAAAATCCCAGAAATTATTCTAAAAATCACACTGTTAATTATTAACTTTGTAATCATGAAGAAAGAGTTAATTGAAGGAGAAGATTATTATCTTTCGGACAAAGGTTTCAGAATTTTTACCGAAAAATATCTTTTAAATCGCGGGCACTGCTGCATGAGTGGATGCAAACACTGCCCTTACGGATTTAGTAAATTAATTGATCAAATTAAGAAAAAAACAAAACCGAGAACTATGACGTTTCAAGAAGAAATTCTTCAGGGAATTCCGGCAGAACTGCCATCAAAAGCTTTATACGACGCTACCATTAATCACGCTCCAAAGCGTAAAGAAATATTATCAGCAGAAGAAAAAACACTGGCATTACGTAATGCTTTGCGCTATTTTGAACCGCAACATCACGAAACGTTGATACCTGAATTTAAAGAAGAATTAGAAAAATACGGTAGAATTTACATGTACCGTTTTCGTCCGAAATACCGCATGTACGCTCGAGATATCAACGAATATCCGGGACAATCGTTGCAGGCAAAAGCCATACAAATGATGATTCAGAACAATCTGGATTATGCTGTGGCACAACATCCGCACGAATTAATTACCTATGGTGGTAACGGAGCCGTGTTCAGCAATTGGGCACAATACCTGTTAACCATGAAATATTTGGGCGAAATGACCGATGAACAGACTTTGGTTATGTATTCGGGGCACCCAATGGGATTGTTTCCATCGCACAAGAATGCTCCACGAGTTGTTGTTACCAACGGAATGATGATTCCAAATTATTCCAAACCGGATGATTGGGAAAAATTCAATGCTTTAGGTGTCACGCAATACGGACAAATGACTGCTGGATCGTACATGTACATTGGCCCGCAGGGAATTGTGCACGGTACAACCATTACGGTTTTAAACGGTTTTAGAAAAATTGGCAAAGAACCAAAAGGCAACTTGTTTGTAACTTCTGGGTTAGGTGGAATGAGTGGTGCACAACCAAAAGCGGGAACTATTGCCGGCTGTATTACGGTTTGTGCCGAAGTGAATCCTAAAATAACGAAAATTCGTCACAGTCAAGGTTGGATTCACGAAGTGATCGAAGATTTGGATCTTTTGGTAGATCGCGTTAAAAAAGCACAGGCTAATAAAGAAATTGTTTCCATTGGATATTTAGGAAATGTGGTTGATGTTTGGGAAAAATTCGATCAAGAAAATGTTACGATCGATTTAGGATCCGATCAAACTTCGCTTCATAATCCTTGGGCTGGCGGCTATTATCCTGCAGGGATTTCGTTTGAAGAATCGAACCAAATGATGGCAGATCAACCGGATTTATTTAAAGAGAAAGTTCAGGAAACATTGCGTCGTCATGCGGCAGCTATCAATAAACACACTGCAAAAGGCACCTACTTTTTTGATTACGGAAATGCCTTTTTATTAGAGGCTTCACGTGCAGGAGCTGATGTGATGTCAGAAAATCCTACGTTGGGTCGCGAGTTTAAGTATCCTTCGTACGTTCAAGATATTATGGGACCAATGTGTTTTGATTACGGTTTTGGACCATTCCGTTGGGTTTGTGCGAGCAATAATCCGGAAGATTTACAAAAAACCGATGCTATAGCGTGTGAAGTTTTAGAGGAAATGATTAAAACATCGCCTGTTGAAATTCAACAGCAAATGAAAGACAATATTCAGTGGATTCGCGGTGCACAAGAAAATAAATTGGTAGTAGGATCTCAAGCTCGAATTTTATATGCCGATGCCGAAGGAAGAACCAACATAGCAAAAGCTTTTAACGATGCCATTGCAGCAGGAAAAATTGGCCCTGTTGTTTTAGGTCGCGATCATCATGATGTTTCTGGAACAGATTCTCCTTATCGTGAAACATCTAATATTTATGATGGATCTCGTTTCACAGCCGATATGGCAATTCACAATGTAATTGGCGACAGTTTCCGCGGCGCAACCTGGGTTTCTATTCACAATGGCGGCGGCGTTGGCTGGGGCGAAGTAATTAACGGAGGTTTTGGTATGCTTCTTGATGGTACTACAGAAGCGGAACAACGCTTAAAATCGATGCTTTTCTGGGATGTAAATAACGGTATTTCGCGCAGAAGCTGGGCAAGAAACGAAGGTGCTGTATTTGCAATTAAACGTGCAATGGAAGCGGAACCTTTATTAAAAGTGACTTTGCCAAATTTAGTTGACGACAATTTATTAAACTAAAATATTATGAAACTATTTAAACTATTACCTCTACTGTTGCTGTTTTTTATGGCTTCGTGCAGTTCGGTGCAAGTTGCTACAGATTATGACAGTAGCGTAAACTTCAGTCAGTTTAAAACGTATGCCTTTATGAAAGACGGTGTTGATAAAATCAATATTTCTGATCTGGATAAAAAGCGTATTTTGAAAGCGATTGATGAAGAACTAACTGCAAAAGGTTTTACTAAAAGTGAAAATCCCGATTTACTGATTAACTTATTTACGGATGCCAAACAAATTGTGAATGTAAATTCATTTTACGGTGGTTGGGGTTACGGCATGTACCGCCCATGGGGATGGAATCCGTGGATGATGGGACCTGGGTATCAATCAGTATCAACATCAACGCAAGGAATTCTTTATATCGATGTTTTAAAAGCAGCCAATAAAGAATTAATCTGGCAAGGAAAAGGAAGTGGTTATTTAGCCACTAAGCAGAGTAAAAAAGAAGAACGTATTAAAGAATTTGTCACAAAAGTTTTAGAAACGTTTCCTAAATAAAAAAAGCAAGGTTTAAAACCTTGCTTTTTTTGTTATAAACTATCAATTTCTTCCTGTGTTTTTTCCCAGTCTTCCATTGTTTTATCCAAATCGGACTTTAATTTTTCGTAAGCTGTGAACCATTTTAAATCGTTTATTAACTTTTCATAATCTTTCGCGAGTTCTAAATCTGCCTTTGCGATTTTCTTTTCCAAATCTGTAATATTACTTTCTGCTTTACTCAACTTATTGTTCAATGTCTTTAAACGCTTTTGATCGTCGTAAGAAAGTGATTTTTGTTGTTTTACAACAACTTCTTGTTTCAGTTGGACACTTGCGTCTTTTTTCTGTTCAAAATCGCGCATATCGCTTGCATTACGCTCTTCCAGAAAATAATTGATATCGCCTAGATATTCTTTTATCTTTTGATCTTTAAATTCGTAAACTTTATCGGTCATTCCCTGTAAAAAATCACGATCGTGCGAAACTAACAACAACGTTCCTTCATAATTTTTTAAAGCCGCCTTTAACACATTTTTCGATTTAATATCCAAATGGTTCGTAGGCTCATCCATCAGCAACACATTAATTGGCTTTAAAAGTAACATTGCCAATGCCAAACGATTTCGCTCGCCACCCGAAAGTACTTTCACCTTTTTCTCTACATCATCGCCACGAAATAAAAACGATCCCAACATATCGCGAACCTTTGCTCTGTTTCCGTCTGTAGCGGCATCAATCATGGTATCTAAAAGTGTTTTTTCGCCGTCTAAATAATCTGCCTGATTTTGTGCAAAATAACCCAATTGTACATTGTGACCAATTTTTATCGTTCCATCATATTCAAATTCATCTTGAATTGCTTTGATTAAAGTCGATTTTCCTTGACCATTCTGACCTACGAATGCAATTTTACTTCCGCGTTCGATAAAAAGGTTAATGTCTTTAAAAATGATTTTATCGCCATAGGCTTTTGTCACTTTCTCGATCTCTAAAACAACCTTCCCGGGAGTTTGTGAAACAGGAAACGAAATATTCATAACCGAATTATCGTCTTCATCAACTTCAATACGCTCTACTTTATCCAATTTTTTGATGAGCGATTGCGCCATTGAAGCTTTTGTTGCTTTGTATCGGAATTTTTCAATCAGTTTTTCGGTTTCTTCAATCTTCTTCGCTTGATTTTTCTGGGCTGCCAACTGCATTTCGCGCATTTCTTCTCTTAAAACCAAATATTGCGTGTATGGTTTATTGAAATCGTAAATCTTTCCTAACGAAATTTCAACCGTTCTGTTGGTTACATTGTCAAGGAACATTTTATCGTGCGAAACCAAAACCACAGCTCCCGAAAATGATTTCAGGAAATTTTCTAACCAAATGATCGATTCGATATCCAAGTGGTTCGTAGGCTCATCCAACAACAAAATATCGTTATTCTGAAGCAGCAGTTTAGCCAGTTCGATACGCATACGCCAACCACCCGAAAAAGTATCGGTCAATTTATTGAAATCATCACGTTTAAACCCCAAACCAAGTAATACTTTTTCTGTATTTCCCTGATATTGGTAACCGCCTAAAATATCAAACCTGTGCGTTAAATCGCTTACTTTATCAATTAATTCATGATACGATTCTGATTCATAATCTGTGCGTTCAACCAATTCTTCATTCGATTTCTGAAGCTGATCTTCCACATACAAAATTTCATCGAAAGCCTGATAAGCTTCTTCCAGAATTGTTCTTCCCTTTACAAAATCGATATCCTGCTTTAGAAAACCGATTTTTATTTCTTTGTCAAAAGCAATGACCCCCGAATCTGGCTCCACTTCTCCCGACAAAATTTTAAGCAAGGTAGATTTACCTGCGCCGTTTTTTCCGATTAAACCAATTCTATCGCCGGCTCCTAACCGAAAAGTGACGTTTTCAAACAAAAAATCTCCGCTAAACGATACGGATAAATCGTGTATATTAAGCATACTGCTATTTAATTAATTGTAGTTTTTTATAATATCTGGCAACATTGATATTCGCATCCAAAGGTACGTTATTTTCAATGTTTTGTATGAGTTTATCTGCAAGATATGGACCTAATAACACACCACGCGTACCCAAACCGTTTAGAATATATACGTTTTTGTATTGATAATGTGCCCCGACCAATGGTCTGCGGTCTTTAACTGTTGGTCGAACTCCCGCTACATGTTCAATGATTTCATATTCGCAATCAATCAATTTCTCTAAACCTTCGATCAATTCATTTTTGGCTTCATCTGTCTTGTCATCTGTTTTATCTTGCCAATTGTAAGTTGCACCAACCTTGTAAATATCATTACCAACAGGAATAATAAATACACTTGATTTTACGATAGCCTTTAATTTAAGATTCGGAATTTTCACGTACAAGAGTTCTCCTTTTGTTCCATCCAAGTGTAAATAATTGAAAAACGGATTATTTAACATGGAGAAACCTTCAGCAAAAACAATTTGTTTTGCTTGAATATCCTTATAACTTATTGAATCGTTGCTGATAACTAATTCATTATAAATAAAAGATTCTTTCAACAGCAAGTTTTTCTTTTGAAGATACTCCTGATATGCTTGAACAAATAAATTCACATTTAAAAAACCAGTATTATATACCTCTCCAAAATGATATTCACTTTGAATATGCTGAAATTTATCTTTGATAAGATTCACATTTAGATAGGCTGAAGTAACAGGATTATCGCAAGCAAGAAACCAGTTGTTTTGCTCTTCAATAGTGGCGAATTTTCTGTAAATAGGCAATTTATGGTAAAATGAAGTATTCAGCATTTTCTCAACTTCAGGATAAAACAAATCTGCCAACTTTAATTGTGCATCGGCTTTCCAAATGGACGTAAAACGTTTTAACACAACCGGGTTAAACATGCCACCTGCAACTTTTGATGATGTTCTTTTAGCATTATCAATCACAATAAATGACTTTTTGTTTTGGATACAAAACTGCGCCATACACAAACCAGCCAAACCGGCACCTATAATTATATAATCTACTTTCATGGTAAAAAAAAACTCTTATCTAATGATAAGAGTTTTATATATTAAATTACAAATTTAGTAATTCCATAAATCATCTTCCAAATCGCGGATAGATTCTTTAACACGTTCTGCTTCTAACAACTGCATCATAGCATTACCTTGAACATACTCACTAATATTTCTGTCTCCATAAACGTTATCCGTTTTATAAATACTTCCAGAAAATTTACGCGCGTTGAATAAGTAGTCAAAATTTATCTTCATTGCAGGATTCTTCTCATTAAATGCGTAAGAATTATATAAAGTTTCTCGAGCATCAGGGAAGAAAATCCAAAATAAAGGTACTGCTTGTTCAAATTCTGTTCCTTTAGTAGCTAAATCAATAACAACAGGTGCTAATCCTAACAAACGGTACTTTAATTCACCTGCATTACGGTCTAAATACCACATACCCATTGCACGATACTCTTTTACATCAGTAGGACGAATTTCAGTAGTATAAATATACTGCTTATCAATTTTCCCATCAAACATAAATTGTTCTTTTCCTGCATCAGCAGTATCTATACGTACAAATTTAGATTCTAAATCTTTAGGATTCAATTTAAATTTAAAATTATCATCGTAATAAACTTCGGTAATTTTCTTATTCATTACTGCATCCTTTAAAATATTCCATAAAGGCTTACGGTCAATTGTTTCTTCTAAAGGAAAATAGTAAATTAAGTTCTGTCTCTGATCTAAAGGCAAAACTTCCCAAACTTTCTTTTGAAAAACCACATCACGATCATTTACATATTCGTAAGGAATAGGTCCATCAGCTTTTGCGTATATATCTTCAATTGATTCATCACCAATTTCACCAGCTATACGAGCATTTAGAATGTTATTTTGTGAAAAACTAACACTTGTAACAACTAAAGCGCAAACTGTAAAAAATAAATTCTTAAAATTTTTCATAAATCCGAATTTTATTATTGAATAGTAAATGTAGCAGATGTTGGGTCTTTTACAATCACTGTGCTAGGAGCACCTTCTAATTTAGCTTTTATATTTGTAATACGCACAACATCCCCAGGACGTAGACGACTAGCTTTCATTTGAGCACTCGCAGGAAGTGAACCACCACCAGTCACTACTTCTGACCCCATACCAGGGAAAATAATAGTAAATTGAGTCACTCTTAAACTAATTGGAAAATCAAAATCTTCCATTACAGCAGTAACTTTCACATCAGCTAAGTTACTTGCAGGTCCTTTAGCATCAGATTCTCCACGAATCTTTCCACTTGGACGAGGAATATTTTTAATTCTGAAAGCTTGTTTAGAAGTAATTGCTTTACCGTCAGGCATTGTACCTGTTGCTGTAACAACCAATTCTCTACCAGAGCCTGGTTTTAACATATACTTTCCATTTCCAACTTTCGTTAAAGTACCGTTATTTACTGTAGCACTAACTTTATCAGAAGTAATACCTTCAACAGTTATAGAAATTGGGTTATCTAAACCTACATAAACCACATTCATTTTATCAGCTGAAATAGTCGCAGAACTTGGACGGCTTACTACTACATAGTTTGAATTTAAGATATCAACTGCTATAGGCTCACCATCTTCCATAAAAGTAAATTTACCTGTAAATTTGTGTTCACCTAAACCTGAAGCTACAGAAGTACCTTCTACCTGGCCTGCTTTAATTCTAGATTGTGGAATGGTTGCACCATTAACCACTACCGAAGTAGGAACCGTAGAATTATCATAACGACCTAAAACTACTTTATACTTAATCGCTTCACCTTGATAATAAACCGCTTTATCAGGAATTACCATTGCCTGGTAATTTTTCATAGAAGCCGCTTGTTTTAATGAGTTACCCAAAAATAAGTTATATGCTTCATTTTCCAATGTACGTACATCACTTTGTAAGGAAGATAGATACGCTAAAGAAGCAATTGCAGGGAAACCTTTGAAGTGATATTCTAAATATTCAATATCCTTTCCATCTTTATTTTTAACTGGTTTTGAGCTAAATTTTTTGTCGATATTCTCTAACAAAAATTTATACTTAACGTCTGTACCTACTATTGCTTTAAAATCATTGCGGTATTTTTCAAAACGACCTACAATTTCTTTTCCTTTTGCAGATAATCCATCTTTTTCAAACCAACCGTAATCAATTCCTTCTCCTTTTACCATTTGCTCGTAAGGTAATTTACCAGTTTCCTCATCTATTTCAAAACCTTTGGTAGCATCTCCTTTTAGAGTTGCCAAATAAGAAAAGAATTCATTTGATAACTTTTGCACTTTTTGTGCCATTTCGTATGAAGTTGCATATTTTGCTGGTTCATCTTCTGCTTTAGAAGCTAAACCTGCAAAAAGCACATCATTTGTTCGTTCTGCCATTATTTTATTGGAATCTTCGAACTTTTCATTCATCAATCCAAAAGCAGTAATAACCTCTACTGAAACATTCATTGCCATCATCGCGATGAACACTAAATACATCAGGTTAATCATCTTTTGTCTTGGGGTTTGTTTTCCTCCTGCCATGTCTAATTAGATCTGATTTAAAAGTTAATACTAATTAGCTGTTTTACCCATAGCAGATAACATTCCACCATAAACTGCATTTAAAGTTGATAAGTTTGAAGTTAACGACATCATTTGCTCTTTTAATTTCAAGTTATTTTCAGCAACTTCTCTATTAATATCTGCATTTTTAGTAGCGCTTTCTAATTGAACTTTATACATAGAGTTTAAAGATTCTAATTGTTGAGCAGCTTGTGCCATTTCTTCTGCGTATCTGTTAGAAGAAGCAACAGTTTCAACTGTAGGAGCAATTCCTTTTGCTGCAGCCTCGAAATTTTTAATGCTGTCACGTAGACTTTCCATTAAGTTTCCGTCAATTTTTGCTTCTCTTAATATAGTATCTAATTTTTCAGACAATAAACTTCTTTCCATTGGTGGTTGTGCTGCAACTACTTGTTGAGATGCTGCTGCATAAGCCGGAGCTGCTGTTCTTGTTTGAACTTGTGGCGCTGCTTGGTTACCTCCACCGATTGATGTTGTAGCAACTGTACCTGTAACACCTACATTACCTGCAACCTGCATAGCTCTTGGTTCACCACCTTTTAATTCAGGGTAAACACGTGCCCAGTCTAATTCGTCATCTACAGGCTCAAAAGCTGAAATAGCGAAAATTAACGCTTCTACTAAAAGACCTACAGTTAACATATTGTTTCCGTTTAAAGGTCCCAATTCCATGTGTGTAATTTTAAATAAAGCACCTACGATTACAACTGCTGCTCCCATACCGTAGCAGAAATTCATTACTTTTTTTGGTATAGCCATCTTATCTTAAATATTTAAATTTTTAGTTAGTTTAATATGTTGATTATTGTGTAATTAATTATTTAGCATTTCTACCACTTTGTGGCGCATTAGCTTCGTTTAACAATCCTGGACCTGGTGCTGAAACAACTGTTCTGAAACCAATGTAACAACGAGCTGAATCTGCATTTTCTTTGTCACGAGTAGCAACTTGCAAGAAATAACCTACATCTCTCCAAGAACCTCCACGAACTACTTTTAATGGATTTGTTGTTGCTCTACCTTTTGGTTTTAAACCTGATTGCATTGTATAACTTCCTTCGTCATAAGCTGAATCTGTCCACTCTGCAACGTTACCTGCCATATTGTATAGGTTATAACCGTTTGGTTTGTAAGAACGTGCTTCTGCCGTATATAAAGCTCCGTCTACAGCATAATCAGCGCGGTCTGGTTTAAAGTTAGCCAAGAAACAAGCTTTTTCATCTGTAGTATAAGGACCACCCCATGGATACATTGCATTTTTAAGACCACCACGAGCAGCATATTCCCACTCTGATTCACTTGGAACACGGTATTCATATAAACTATGGTTCATGTTACGGTCTGAAGTATATGCTTTTTTGTAAAGTGTTCTCCACGCTGCAAAAGCTTTTGCTTGGTGAGCCGTTACACCTACTACAGGATACTCTCCGTAAGCCTCGTGCCAGAAATATTCTCTGAACATTGGTTCGTTATAAGAATAGTTAAAGTTTTTAACCCACGATGTAGTATCAGGATAAACATTAACAATCTCTGTTTTTAAGAACTTTGCCTGACGGTTTCTAACTTCATTAGAACTGTCATTCACGTAAGCGTTCTCATCCCACCAAGAATATTTAAAGTTCAATTTCTGAACATCGAATGTTACCATTCCATTTAAATTCTGTTTTGCAGGAATATACAATGAATCCATAACCTCCACGTAATATTCATCCGGGTAACGTCTAGGATCTGTAATCAAACGTGCTTTTTTATTTAAACGACGACCTGCATATTCATCATCATCCATAGCCATACTGTAATAGTTATCATACATATAACGATCGTACGCTGTTTGGTTTTGATTTAATGAAGGGTCTTGAACTTCTTGAAATGCAAACGCTCCAATTCCACCTGCCGTAGCATCCATCCCCATTTCATCGGCCATAATTGCCAAACGGGTTCTGGTAATCGAATCTTTAACGAATTCGACAAATTTACGGTATTGGTTGTTTGTAACTTCTGTTTCATCCATATACATAGAACCAATAGTTACTGAACGAGTCGGCGCATCTTCATTTCCAAGTATATCTTCATGAGTTTTACCCATTGTGAAAGATCCACCCGGAATAAAAGCCATTCCCTGTGGCTTTTCGGTAATCCAGCGTTTCCCTTGCGTTCCTTCTAGTAGTTCTCCTCTGTCACCAGAACCACAACTGAACATTAACGAGGCAACCGCAGTAAGTGTAATGAACTTCTTCATATATTAATTGGGGTTTTATTTTAAAAATTATTCAAAGCGTAAACCTATCTAATTATTTTTAAATATACAACGAAATCTTAAAAAAAAATTTAATTTATATTTAACAATTTATTTTAAAACATAGTTAACGTAACAGTTTTTTGTTTGCACGCCACCATCTGTCGGGCACAACACTTTGTAAAGATTGCTTGTAATCATCATAGCTACAAGGGAATAACACTTTACGACTGTCGTTTTCTAAACTGTTAATTTCGATCCACCAGCGTTCAGAAATATCGCTTTTAAAAAAAACCAATTCCTGTTCTTCTAGCGGCACTATATATTTTAAATAGGTTGATTTGCTAATATAAGGATATTCGTTCATTCTGAAATTAAATCCTTCAACAAAATACCATAAAATCTGCGTAATTAACAAACTTTTTTGCGAAATATTATCGATATTAAAAATACCAAAGCTGCTTACACGGTCGCTTAAGCCGGCGTAACGTGCTAACGCACAGATTTCTCGCCCATCGAAACCATTTGGATTAAACTGCGAAAAAAATCCTACATCGGCTGATTTTACCGCATTAATATCCAAACTAACAATATCAGCATCACGCAATACGGGCTCGGCAATTTTAACATCTGTTATGATTTCTCCCAAGCGATAGGCTTCAAAATACATTTTATCAATCAGATCGATTTCTTCCTGCGAATTAAAATAGGTTTGATATCCCAACACGCTGAAATTATGCAGATTATTGGGTGCATCCATGATAATGCGGGTCATGAAATTTTCTGACGGATTTTCAACATCTGCAGCTACATCAATTTTATTATCGATACAAACCAGATTCACGTTTTGTTCCAATGCATCGTATCCGCGGTACATACCTAAAGTTAAATCTTGTGATCCGCCTAAAACAATCGGCACGATATTCTGCTTTAAAAGATCGGCAACCAGCATTTTTACGGCAACATAGGTATCTTCTATGCTTTCGCCTGCTTCAATGGTTCCTAAATCGATTATTTTCTTTGTCCAATTCCCCGGGAAAAGCTGATAAAGATTCTTTCTGAATTCATCGAAACCAACATCATCAATAGTATTTGAAACTCCGCGATTTTCATTCACCGTAATAATTGCCAACTGCACATTATCTGTTTCTGGCAACGATTTTTGGGTATGAATTCCCATTGTTTTACCCAACGAATGTTTAGGCAATGTATTTATAAACTGCTCTAATTCGGCAGAAATAGGTTTTAAAATTTCGTACATCATAACGTATTATTTTTTTGTTGTACGTTTAGTTGCTGTTTTAGTTGTTTTAGCCGCTGGTTTTTTCGCTGCGGTTTTCTTTGCAGCTGTTTTTTTAGCCGGCGTTTTAGCTTCGATCATTTTTTGGATTTCTTCTAAAGTTAAAGCTGCAGCATCGATATCTTTATTTAATTCGATTTTCACTTTTCCTTTTAAAATAACCGATCTGCCCCAACGTGCTTTTTCCACACGGATACCTTCTTCTCTGAAATCGTGAATAACCTTGTCTTTTTCCTTCTGAATTTTATCTTCGATCAATTCTTCTACATCATTTGTAGAAAGATTATCGAAATTGTATTTTTTGTTTACATTGATGAACATGTTGTTCCATTTGATAAACGGACCAAAACGACCAACACCTTTTTGAACCGGCAAACCTTGATAAATAGCAATTGGCGCATCGGCTTTCTGTTTTTCTTTGATTAATTCTACGGCACGATCTAACGTTACATCTAAAGGATCTTCGCCTTTTGGAAGCGACACAAACATTTCGGCATAACGCACATACGGACCAAAACGACCGTTGTTAACTTCGATTTTTTCGCCTTCGTATTCACCCAATGATTTAGGTAGCAGGAACAATTGCAACGCTTCTTCTAAACCTATGGTTCCTATGTTTTGAGATGGATTTAAACTTGCAAACTGTTTTTCTTCGTCTTCGGCATCGCCAATTTGCGCTACAGGCCCGAATTTACCCAAACGTACTAAAACAACTTTTCCTGATTTTGGATCGTTTCCTAAAATACGTTCGCCTGATTCACGTTCTGCATTTTTCTCGACATCGATCACCGTTGGATGAAAATGACTGTAAAATTCGTTCATCATTTTTGTCCAATCTAAATTTCCTTCCGCTATTTCATCGAAACTTCCTTCAACGCGAGCTGTGAAATTATAATCTAAAATGGTTTCGAAATTCTTCACCAAGAAATCGGTTACGATATTTCCTATATCGGTTGGGATCAATTTTCCTTTATCGGCACCCACTTTTTCTAATTGGGTTGCTGTAGAAATTTTATCGTTCTGCAAACGCAACACCTGATAATTACGTTCGTTTCCTTCGGCAGTACCTTTTTCAACATAATTACGAGCAATAATGGTTGATATTGTCGGCGCGTACGTTGACGGACGACCAATTCCTAATTCTTCTAACTTTTTAACCAAAGCAGCTTCGGTATAACGAGCCGGCGGACGTGAAAAACGCTGTGTAGCCGTTATGCCGTTGCTTACCAAAAGTTCGTTCACTTTCATTGCTGGCAACAAACCTTCTTGTTCTTCGTCTTCATCGTCATTTCCTTCTAAATAAACTTTTAAAAATCCTTCAAAAAGCAAAACTTCACCTGTTGCAACAAAATGCTGGTTGTGTTTATTGGCAACAATAGTAACATTGGTACGTTCTAATTGCGCATCGCTCATTTGCGAAGCCAACGTACGTTTCCAGATTAATTCGTACAAACGCGCCTGATCACGATCGATATTCACCGTATGTTTAGACATGTCTGTCGGGCGGATTGCCTCGTGTGCTTCTTGTGCTCCTTTTGCTTTGGTAGAGAAATTTCGAGGTTTACTGAATTCTTTTCCGTAAACACTTACAATTTCTGCTTCGGCAGCTTTAATGGCATCTTGCGACAGGTTCACACTATCGGTTCTCATATAAGTGATCAATCCGTTTTCGTACAAACGCTGTGCTAACATCATGGTTTGCGAAACAGAATAATACAGCTTACGAGATGCTTCTTGCTGTAAGGTTGATGTGGTAAACGGTGCTGCCGGAGATTTTTTTGCAGGCTTGGTTTCTAAATCGGAAACCTTGAATTCTGCACCTATATTTTTTTCTAAAAAAGCATGAGCTTCTTCTTGAGTTTTAAAGTTTTTAGGCAATTTTGCTTTGAACGATTTACCGTTTGCCGCAACAAATTCTGCCGTAATGCTGAATGATGATTCTGTATTAAAGCCATCAATTTCGCGTTCTCGTTCAACAATTAATCGAACAGAAACAGACTGTACACGCCCTGCAGATAAACCCGCACGTACTTTTTTCCATAAAACCGGCGACAATTCGTAACCAACTAAACGGTCTAAAACACGGCGTGCCTGTTGTGCATTTACCAGATTATAATCTATGGTACGCGGATTTTCAATTGCTTTTTGAATGGCTGTTTTGGTAATTTCGTGAAAAACGATACGCTTTGTATTTTCTTCTTTTAACTTTAATTCTTCTGCCAAATGCCACGCAATTGCCTCACCCTCACGATCCTCATCTGATGCCAACCAAACCATTTCGGCTTTTTTAGATAGATCTTTAAGTTTTTTTACTACAGCTTTTTTATCGGCAGAAACTTCGTATTTCGGTTTAAAATTATTCTCAATATCAACACCAATTTCTTTTGAAGGTAAATCGGCAATGTGTCCAAAGCTTGATTCAACCTGATAATCTTTCCCTAAAAATTTTTCTATCGTTTTTGCCTTTGCAGGCGACTCTACAATCACTAAGTTCTTTGCCATTCGTTTTTCAATTTGAAAAGCAAAAGTATAGGATTTTTTTAAATTAGCGTTTTTTTGACTTTTATTAATTGTATTGTTTTAGATTTTGTGAGATGGTTTTCTTTACAATATTCACCAATTCTTTCGGCTCGATTACCTTTATTTGGTGGTTGTGCGACAATATTTCGGACACCAGTTCCATTGTTGGAATTACCTGCAAACTAATTATTGTTTTGCCATTTTCTATTTCGGTTTTTTGTGATTGATGAATTGGCAGCGTGCTGAAATACTTACCATATTCTATTGAAGTTTCTATTTTAACGTTTGTTTTTTCAGAAAAACCATCCAACGGTTTTGTAGTTACACCCATAAAATCTTTAAAGTGGTTTTGAACATCGATTGTATCTTTCAAAATAAATTCGGTAGTTACTTCACAATTATAAATTCTGTCTAAAGCAAAAGTTTTCAACACATTTATTTTTAGTCCGTCTTTAATTTCAAAACCCACTACATACCAACGACTTTTACTTTCTTTTAAAGCAAGTGGCATTAGTTTGCGTTTATTAGCTTTATATTGATCGAACTTTTGATAATTAAATTCCAGATGTTTTTTTAAGCAGATTGCTTCTTTAATAGTAGAATAATTTTCTAATCCGGTGACTTTTCGGTTATCAATCAAAATAAAATCGCTGTTTGAAACATCTTGGGCAATATTCAGCATCTTTAAACTTTCAATGGTAAAAAGCTGACTGTTTTTTGATGTTTTTTGCGAAGCATCATCCAACAAAATATATTTCATTTTGGCTTTATTGTACACGATTTTAATTTTTAAAGACGATTCAATATCCTTTAAATCGCGCTGAAAAGTACGTAACGACACGCTGTGATCTTCATCAATAAACGAATTTTTCAATTTATTGTTTAATTCTTCAAAGGTTAAACCGTTTTCGCCCTGAAGCTGAAAAATTTCTACAATGCGCGTTAACCTGCTTATTAAATTGTGCTTGTTTGCCATAATTTATTCAAAAGTATTTTTAAAAAGTTCTTCGATTGCGTTTATACCAAAGATATTGATATTTCGTGTACCAATACCTGCAAAATGATGTGATGTAATTTTTGGCTGGTTTTTTAATTCGATAAAATTCTGCTGATTAAAATCCCAATAAAACCATTGCGCAAGATCCTGATTATACACAAAAACCTTTTTGTTGGTATTGATTGCCATTTGTACCGCCCACGCAGTTCCACCTTTTACCTGCAACCTTTCGTTTACATTTTTTAGGCTTGATACGGCATAAATTTCATCGGCACTTTTTACCTGAAACCAATTTCGCGACAAAAATTTTAAGTACTGATTTATTTTAGATCGTTTTAAAACTTCATTCGCTTTCATCACGTTTTCTACGCCTTCTTTAAACTCATCATCGGTTAATTCACGCTTGTTTTCAGATGTATGACGCTTTGTTTTGTACGAATACGCCACCACCGAAACCTTGAACTTTTCTGCAAAAAATTCAAAATACGAATCGGCACCTTCTGCCCCACCCGAATAACATATATGATGATTTATGAGTTTCATAACGTAAATATACAAATTTAAAACGACGTTAAATGACGTGTTAAAAATATTCAGATTTCATCTGCCATCTTGTCACACAAATAATTTTAATTGTATCTTTGCAAATTGATTTAGTACACGACCGTGATTTATGGAAAAGGTAATTGAAGAACAAAAACAGGGTACAAGCCTGGTTTTAGATCAACAACAAAATAATACCAAAAAGTTATTTATAGAAAGTTATGGCTGCCAGATGAATTTTTCTGACAGTGAAATTGTTGCGTCTATTTTAGCCAACGAAGGTTATAACACCACACAGAATTTAGAAGAAGCCGATTTGGTTTTGGTTAACACGTGTTCTATTCGCGATAAAGCCGAACAAACCATTCGTAAGCGTTTAGAAAAATACAACGCTGTTAAGGCGATCAATCCGTCTATGAAAGTAGGTGTTTTGGGTTGTATGGCAGAGCGTTTAAAAAGCAAGTTTTTAGAAGAAGAGAAAATTGTAGACATGGTTGTAGGACCAGATGCTTACAAGGATATTCCAAACCTTTTAAAAGATGTTGGCGAAGGGCGCGATGCTATTAACGTAATTCTGTCGAAAGAAGAAACGTATGGCGATATTGCTCCGGTGCGTTTAAACAGTAACGGCGTAACGGCTTTTGTTTCTATTACGCGTGGTTGCGACAATATGTGTACTTTTTGCGTGGTTCCTTTTACTCGTGGACGTGAACGTTCTCGCGAGCCACAAAGTATCATGGAAGAAATTAAAGATTTACATCAACGCGGTTTTAAAGAAATTACTTTGTTAGGTCAAAACGTAGATTCATATCTGTGGTACGGCGGCGGATTGAAGAAAGATTTTGTGAAAGCAACCGAAATGCAAAAAGCAACTGCGGTAGATTTCGCTCAGCTTTTAGATATGTGTGCGACAAGTTACCCGAAAATGCGTTTCCGTTTTTCAACTTCGAACCCGCAAGATATGCATGATGAAGTAATTCACGTAATGGCGAAGCATCACAATATCTGTAAATACATTCATTTACCGGTTCAGTCGGGATCAACTCGTATTTTACACGAAATGAACCGCCAACACACGCGTGAAGAATATATGGATCTGGTTGATAGAATCTATAAAATTATTCCGGAAATTTCGTTATCACAAGATATGATTACAGGATTCCCTACTGAAACTGAAGAAGATCATCAAGATACTTTATCGTTGATGGAACATATAAAATACGATTTCGGATACATGTTTGCTTATTCTGAACGTCCGGGAACAATGGCTGCCAGAAAAATGGAAGACGATGTGCCTGAGCCTGTAAAAAAACGCAGATTACAAGAAATTGTAGATTTACAACAACGCATTGCAATGGAACGGACCAAACGTTTTGTGGGCGATACGGTTGAAGTTTTAATCGAAAAAACATCAAAACGTTCAGATGAACATTGGTCTGGAAGAAATTCACAAAACACAACGGTGGTTTTCCCTAAAGAAAATTACAAAGTAGGCGATTTTGTATTGGTAAAAGTATCAGACTGTACATCGGCAACTTTAATTGGTGAAGCTGTAAGTTATTCGCAAATGCAGTAGATTTAGAGTTATAATTTTCAGATTAAAATGATCAATAAAAATGAGCTTTTAAATATTTTTTCTAATACTTTTCAGATTGAAAGACAAGAAATGCAGGATTATTTTGCAGAAAACAGTCATGATAATTTTGAAACAATTTGTAAAGAATTAGAAGATATCAGAGTAAATCTTTTTGATTTTATATGGAAAGAAACAGAACCAAACTTAACTTTAACAAGCACAGAAATAATTACATTATCTGAAAAATATTTACAAGAAAATTACTCTTGGATTGATGAAACAGGAATAAAATCAGTTAATAACCATATTCTATGGATATGTTGGCATGAGGGGATTCTTAAAACCTGAAACAAAATAAAAAACTATGGAAAACGTTCAAAGCATAAAACAACGTTTTGAAATTATCGGTAACGACATTAAACTCAATCGAGCATTGGAAAAAGCCATTCAGGTGGCTCCAACCGATATTTCTGTTCTGGTTACCGGTGAAAGCGGCGTTGGTAAAGAAAATATTCCAAAAATTATACATGCGTTATCGCATCGCAAACACGGAAAATACATTGCGGTAAACTGCGGAGCAATTCCTGAAGGAACAATTGATTCGGAACTTTTTGGTCACGAAAAAGGAGCTTTTACTGGCGCTGTTGGCAGTCGCGAAGGTTATTTTGAAGTTGCAAACGGCGGAACCATTTTTTTAGATGAAGTTGGCGAATTGCCTTTAACTACGCAGGTTCGACTACTTCGTGTGTTAGAAAACGGCGAATTCATCAAAGTAGGATCATCAAAAGTTCAAAAAACCGATGTGCGTATTGTAGCGGCAACCAACGTTAAAATGTTCGAAGCTATTGAAAAAGGTAAGTTTCGCGAAGATTTATATTATCGTTTAAGTACTGTTGAAATTGCGTTACCGCCTTTGCGCGAGCGTGGTGAAGACATTCATTTGCTTTTCCGTAAATTTTCATCAGATTTTGCACATAAATACAAAATGCCGCCTATTAAATTATCGCCCGATGCTGCCGAATATTTAATGCATTACCGTTGGGGTGGAAACATTCGTCAGCTTCGCAATATTGCCGAGCAAATTTCTGTTATCGAAACCAATCGTGACATCAATCTAAAAACCATGCAGGGATATCTTCCCGAGCGAAATGCGCAGTTGCCGTCGCTTATCGAAACTAAAAAATCGGAAAGTGATTTTAGTAACGAACGTGAAATTTTATACAAGGTTTTGTTCGATATGAAAGCCGATTTAACTGATTTAAGAAAGCTGACTCTTGAGTTGATGAACAATTCAAACTCAACACAGGTTCAGGAAACAAATAAATCGTTAATTCAGCGTATTTACAATCAAAACGAAGATGCTCAAAACAAGCAAACCAATCGCTCTTTTCCTTTAAACGAACATACTTCAACTGCAAAAAGTAATCATCAAACCGAATTAATCGACGATGAAAACGAAGAAGACAATTATTTGATTGCCGAAACGATTGACGATGAAGAAACGCTTAAATTAGAAGAAAAAGAGATTCAGCTGATCAAAAAAGCGTTGGAACGCAACAGCGGAAAACGTAAAGCTGCGGCAGATGAATTGGGAATTTCCGAAAGAACTTTGTACAGAAAAATCAAACAATATGATTTGTAAGTTTTAGTCTAAAAGTCAATTGTCTAAAGTCGTAAAGTCTGAATAAAGTGAGAAGAATAAAGTGATCTAAACAAATCAACGATTCAACGGTTCAAACAAAACAACAAATGAAAATACAACATACATTATACAAATTTACAGCATTACTTTTCTGCTTGATTTTATCAAGTTGTGGTGCATACAATTTCACAGGAACAGGAAAAATTGATGCAGAATCTTTTCAAGTAAACTATTTTTTGAATAATGCCGAATTAATAGAACCGGGTATTGAACGCACCTTTACCATAAAACTTCAGGATTTACTGGTAAACCAAACCAGCCTGACCATGACAAACACGAATGCCGATTTGGTTTATGAAGGCGAAATTACTCAATACCGTATTTCACCAATGACAGCAACTGCCGATCAAACTGCAGCACAAAACCGTTTGTACATCGCAATAAATGTGCGTTTTACCAACAAAAAAACTCCGGAAGACGATTTTGAAAAAACATTTTCACACTTTTATGATTTCCCAGCAAACGATCAGTTAATTGGTCCAACATTAACAGAGGCTTTAGACGAAATTTACGAACGTATTACGCAAGATGTTTTCAATGCTTCGCTAGCTAAATGGTAAGTTTTATGAACGCACAGCAATACATACAGTGGCTAAATAATCCGTACCAGTTAACAGCAGAAAATACGGAAGCTTTAAAAGATGCAATCAGTGAATATCCTTATTTACAATCGGCTCGTGCCTTGTATTTAAAGGCATTAAACCAGCAACGCAGTTTTCTGTACAACAGCGAACTTAAAAAAACCGCCGCTTACACAACAGATCGCGATGTTTTGTTTGATTATATTGTTTCGGAAGATTTTGTAACCTATAAACCGCTACATATTGAAGATTTGAATGTGGTTGATGAAAATTACATCGAATTTAAAAAACCAGAACCAACTTTAGACGAAACCATTGAAAAACGTGTCTTGGATACGTTGGTTTACATAGAAAATCAGGATAAGGAAACTGAACTGTTTCATAAGATCGATCAAATTTCAAAATCGAAAATTGAAGCGAATAAACTGGAGAAAGAAAACGCTTTAATTGAAGAAAAACAGGTTGCTGAAGAAGTTCCTTTTGAAGAAATCCATCAATTAGAAGAAAATTTAGAAGTTGGTAAACCATTAGATTTTTCAGAAAATGACAAATTTTCGTTTACAGAATGGTTAAAACTCACATCTGCACAACCAATTCAACGAGAAACTACTGAAATTCCGAAAGAAAATATCAAACCGGAAGAAAAAATAATTGTTGAAGAAACAATTCCAACCAAACAAAAAAATATGGATTTAATTGATCGATTTATCGAAACAAATCCTAAAATTACCCCAAGTAAATCGGCGGTTGTCCCGGTAATAAATATGGACAGGTTAAATGAAGAAGAGCCTTTCTATATGACCGAAACCTTGGCAAGAATTTATCTGGAACAGAAAAAATATCAGAAAGCAATACAAGCTTATGAAATTTTAATTTTGAAATATCCAGAAAAAAGTAGTTTATTTGCAAATCGAATTTTCGATATAAAAAAATTACAAGAGTTTAATAATATATAAAACAAACCAATATGTTTACAATTTTTTTAGTGTTAATCACCATTGTTGCCCTACTTTTAATCATTGTTATTATGATTCAAAACCCTAAAGGCGGCGGTTTAGATTCATCGTTAGGTGGTTCAACATCTATTGGTGGTGTGCAAAACACAAATAAATTTTTAGATAAAAGTACATGGACTTTGGCAGCAGCCTTAGTAATTTTAATTTTAGTTTCTAGTTTAAGTTTCCAAGGTGATTTCTCTAGCGATTCTAAAATTTTAGATCCAAACACCGTTGTGGCTCCGCCAGCTGCTTTACCTACTGCAGGTGCTGCACAAGGTCAGGCTCAACCAGCACAAAATACTCCAAGTGAGCAAGCGCCTGCCACTACACCGGCACAACCTGCTAACTAAATTATAGTGAAATACACAAATTAATGCCAGCTTGTCATAAGCTGGCATTTTTATTTCTGTCAAAATATCACTTTTACTGGTTGGCATACTTTTGGTCAAATCAATAACAAATCAATTATAAAAAAATAAACTTAAATAGTATGGCATTAAACGTTAAACCATTAGCAGACCGCGTTATTATTGAACCAGCTGCTGCAGAAACTCAAACTGCATCAGGAATCATCATTCCAGACACAGCAAAAGAGAAACCACAAAAAGGAACTGTTGTTGCTGTTGGTAACGGTAAAAAAGACGAGCCGTTAACCGTAAAAGTTGGCGACACTGTTTTATATGGAAAATATGCAGGTACCGATTTAAAATTTGAAGGCAAAGATTTCTTAATCATGCGTGAAGAAGATATTCTAGCAATCATATAGTTTTATTCGTTGATTTGTTTATCCGTTAAATCGGAACAAATCAACAGTTAAACAAATAAACGATTAAACAATTTAAACAAAAAGAAAATGGCAAAAGATATAAAATTTGATATTGAAGCACGCGACGGTTTAAAACGTGGTGTTGATGCATTGGCAAATGCAGTAAAAGTAACTTTGGGTCCTAAAGGGCGTAATGTAATTATTTCTAAATCGTTCGGTGCACCACACGTAACAAAAGACGGTGTTACTGTTGCAAAAGAAGTAGAATTAGCAGACGCGTTAGAAAACATGGGCGCGCAAATGGTTAAAGAAGTAGCAAGCAAAACCAACGATTTAGCTGGTGATGGTACTACAACTGCAACTGTTTTGGCACAGGCTATTGTTAAAGAAGGATTGAAAAACGTTGCTGCAGGTGCAAACCCAATGGATTTAAAACGCGGAATTGATAAAGCTGTTGAAGCTATTGTTAGCGATTTATCAAAACAAGCACAAGAAGTTGGATCTACTACAGATAAAATCAAACAAGTAGCATCAATCTCTGCTAATAATGACGAAGTTATTGGTGAATTAATTGCCGAAGCTTTTGGCAAAGTTGGTAAAGAAGGTGTAATCACTGTTGAAGAAGCTAAAGGAACAGATACGTATGTTGATGTTGTAGAAGGAATGCAGTTTGACAGAGGATACCTTTCGCCTTATTTCGTTACAAATCCAGAGAAAATGGAAACGGAATTCGACAATCCATATATCTTATTGTACGATAAAAAAATATCTTCATTAAAAGAATTATTACCAGTTTTAGAACCAGTTGCACAATCAGGAAAAGCATTGTTAATCATTGCTGAAGATGTAGATGGTGAAGCGTTATCGACTTTGGTTGTAAACAAATTGCGTGGTGCATTGAAAATTGCTGCTGTAAAAGCTCCAGGTTTTGGTGACCGTAGAAAAGCAATGTTAGAAGACATCGCTATTTTAACTGGCGGAACTGTGATTGCAGAAGAAAGTGGTTACACATTAGAAAATGCTACGTTGGAAATGTTAGGAACTGCAGAACGCGTTTCTATCGACAAAGACAACACAACCATTGTAAACGGTGCGGGTGATTCTGATATGATTAAAAACAGAGTTAACCAGATTAAAGCTCAAATGGAAACTACAACTTCTGATTACGATCGTGAAAAGCTACAAGAGCGTTTGGCTAAATTAGCTGGCGGTGTTGCGGTACTTTACGTTGGTGCAGCTTCTGAAGTGGAAATGAAAGAGAAAAAAGACCGTGTAGATGATGCTTTACACGCAACGCGTGCAGCTGTTGAAGAAGGAATTGTTGCTGGTGGTGGTGTTGCTTTACTAAGAGCAAAATCGGCATTATCAAGTGTTGATGCTTTAAATGCAGACGAAAAAACCGGTATTCAGATTGTTTCTCGCGCTATTGAATCGCCTTTAAGAACTATTGTTGAAAATGCAGGTTTAGAAGGATCTGTAATTGTAGCAAAAGTTGCCGAAGGTTCAGGAAACTATGGTTACAATGCTAAAACCGACGAATATGTTGATATGTTAGCAGCAGGAATTATCGATCCTAAAAAAGTAACTCGTGTAGCTTTAGAAAACGCAGCTTCGGTTGCCGGAATGATCTTAACTACAGAATGTGCTTTAGTTGATATTAAAGAAGAAGGTGCAGGCCAAATGCCAATGGGCGGCGGTATGCCAGGAATGATGTAAGATCGTTTCAATACAAAACAAAAAATCCGACTAAAATTGTCGGATTTTTTATTGATCTTAATTACGATTCTCTATCGTATTGGCAACAGCCATGTAAATTATCGTAAGTATCCTTTTCTGCTTTAACTTCTTTGGTATCGTGACCAGCTTTTGCAACCGATTCCTGAACTTTTAAGGCAGTAGTTTTGTTTTCGTCGATAATCAAGTGAAGTGTTTGATCGTCTGAATGCCATTCAGCCGATTTTACACCTTTTACAGCAAAAGCAGCTTTCTCAATACGCTTTTTACACATATCACAATTACCTTTTACCTCAACATCAACTTTTGCGTTTTTGCTTTTCTTTTCCTGTGCTGTAGATGTAAATGCAACACCTAAAACAGCCAATAGTACTAATAAGTATTTTTTCATTTTCTTTATATTTTTAAATTGTTAATTTGTTTAATTGTTTATCCGTTTAGATATTTCATTTTAACAATGACAAACCAAACGTTAGATTTTTGACATTATGACTTTTAGACTAACGTATTATTTAATTTTAAATCGTAATCCTGCATAATACATCTGCCCGAAAATTGGTCCGTATACAATAGTACTATCAAATTCATTGCCAAACGGATCATCAGCTCCTAAAATCACTCTATGTTGTTGATAATTCCCAATGTTTTCGCCACCTACATAGACTTCAAATTTATCAGAGAACACTTTAGTAACCTGTGCATTGATCGTAGAAAACGGATTGGTGTATGATGCCAGTTGATTTTCTGCCGAATTATCGCCCGTATAAGGTAAACGCTGCACACCTAACCAGTTCCAAGTAGCATCGAATTTCCAATAGCTTCCGTTATGTTCGTGTGTAGTAAATTCTAAATTGGCAAATAAACGGTGTTTAGCCTGTAATGGTCGTTCTAATGTTTTATCGCCGTACGTTGTTTTAATATCGTAATATTTATACGCCGTTCTTAAGTTTAAATGTTTGATAATGTTGTAATTCAATTCAGCTTGAAAAGAATTTGCGTACGATTTACCATCTAAATTATAAAAATTAACGGTTCTTGCAGATTGATCCATATCAACTACAATCTGATTTTGGAAATCGGTACGGTAAAAATCAAGCGTTAAACTGGCATTTTTTCCTAAAAAAGTAAAATCTTGCGACACACTTAAACCGTAATTCCAAGCAATTTCAGGATCCATTCCGTAAGCTTTTCCGCCTTCGTTCAAAATATTAAACTGACGAGAACTTGCGAACAAATACTGATTTTCTGCAAAAATATTCGCTAATCTTTTTCCGCGACCTGCCGATGCACGAACGGTTGTTTTTTCCCACGGATTGTAACGCAAATGCATACGTGGCGTTACAAAAGTTCCCAATCTGTTAGAATTATCGATTCTTCCACCTAAAATCAGTGCTAAATTATTAGCATTATCATAGGTGTATTCAAAGAAAGCACCATAGCTTGTATCGGTTCTGTCGAAATTTTGATTGCCATAATTTGCTACAAATTCCGAATAATCATCGTGCATAAAACTTGCCCCGGTAGAGAATTTATGCAGCGTATTGCTGATGATAGAACTGTATAAAAAGTTGGAATAAATGCTGCGTTGTGTGATATCGAACTGGTTTAACCCAAAATACGAATTTTGTTTATGATAGCTGAACGAGTTTTGCCAACCGAAGCTTTTGTAAGGCTGATCTGGGAAAACATAACCCACTTTTGTGCTGGCATCAAACTTATCGGTATTTAGTTCTGATCCCCATTTTAAAGTTGATAATTTGTGCTGATCTTTATCAAAATCAATCTCTCCGGTTTGCTTTTCGTCTTTCATGTAACGCGCGGTAATAAAGGCAATCCAACCTTTTTCAAGGTTTTGATACTGCCAACGGTTCATTATATTCACCTGACTTCCCAACGGATTGTCTAAAAAGCCGTCGTGATTCATATCATTCTTTTTAACGCGAGTGTTTCCGTGAACAAATAAAGAAGTACTCCATTTATCAGAAATTTTCTCGTTAAAATGTGCATTCAATTCAAAACGCGCATCGGTAGATCCGTATAAATTCAAGAAGAAAGGAATATCGGTTCCTGGCTTGATCAATTCGGTATTTATCTGTCCCGAAATACTTTCAAAACCATTTACAACACTTCCCGCACCTTTTGTAACCTGAATACTTTCTACCCAGGTTCCCGGCGTGAACGATAAACCATAAGCTTGCGAAGCACCGCGAACACTCGGAATATTTTCTTCGGCAATTAAAATATACGGACTTGTTAAGCCTAACATTTTAATTTGTTTTGATCCGGAAATGGCATCGGAAAAATTCACATCAATTGATGGATTTGTTTCAAAAGATTCCGCCAAATTACAACAAGCTGCTTTTAATAACTCGCCACTGTTCATGGTCTGCGAGTTAGTGATACCTTTATTACGTTCGGTATTTTTCTTGTTTACGTTTACAACCAATTCGTTTAAACTGGCTTCGGGTTGAATCTGAAACGTGTAAAACTGGTCTTTATCTGTTAATTCGGCTTCTAAAACTTCGTATCCTTCCGCATAAATATAAACTGCAGACGGTTCGTTTAAAGTAACTTCGAACATTCCGAATTTATCTGTAGTGGCAACAACGCTGTCGTTAACCGTAATATTTGCTTTTTCTATAGATGAATTGTAAGTATCTAAAACTTTACCCTTGTAAGTATCTTGGGCATAAATGTTGTGCACGCCGAACGCACACAATAGCATTAAGGTATATTTCATGAATTTGCATAATTAATTAAACATTCTTTTGGTAAAAAAATGTGTAATTATGCGTACAGCAAGTACTGGTTGTAGAGTTTATATAATGGTGGGGCATTACTTTCACAACGGAAAGTAACGTTGATTTTCTTTGGCAGATTGCTTTTAGAAATAACAAGCGGCTGAAACTTATAAACAACCGGCGTTATAAAATCTGAAAACTGCTGAACGTTAAAAACCTTTATAACAACATCGTCTGTTTTTTGCTTAATGGTTTCGTTTTTACAACAGTCTTTTTTTACCGTTTCGTTCTTTTCTTTGCAACATGCTTTTTCGTGCGTGTCTTCTGCGCAATTGATCGAAGCAGCGTAACCTAATTCAACTTTTTCAATTTCGTTTCCACAATAATGAATATTAATAGCTAACCCTACATTCGAGAAAAGTACGGCTGCTGCTAATAAAATATTATATAGATAGCGTTGAAACATTTAAATTTTGTTGCGTTTTAATTTTTTGTAAATTTACTAAAAAAAGAATATGGAAAGAGAACAATTAAAGATTTCTTTAACAGAAATCATAAAATCGAACAAAACCATTAACGAACGATTACAAGAAATTTGTAATCTTTTACATTTAAATGTAGCACACTACGATTGGGTTGGCTTTTATTTTGCCGATGCCAACAAGAGAGAATTACACTTGGGACCATTTGCCGGATTACCTACAGACCATACCACTATTCAGTTTGGAAAAGGCATTTGCGGACAGGTTGCCGAAAGCAATGAAACCTTTTTGGTTGATGATGTTACTGCGCAAGACAACTATATTTCGTGTAATATTGATGTAAAATCTGAAATTGTTGTACCAATTATTGTAAATGGGATTAATATAGGACAAATCGATATCGATTCTAACACCGCAAGCGCATTTACCAGCGAAGACCAAGAATTATTGGAATGGCTTACCGATAAAATTGCAGAAATGTATAAAGGGTAATTTTTATATTTGCAAAAAATAAATTAGAAACGCTATGAAAAAAAACATTATCAAAATTTTTATTTTATCATTATTAACTGCAACGACTGTTTTTACTTCTTGCGAATCAGACAATGGATCAGAAATCACCTATTCTAATGAATCAAAGAAAAGAGATAATGATTTTTTAAAGGAACATACACCTAAAATATCAGGTAGTTGGAAAATTCAAAAAATGGTAATAGTACCAAATAACGGATCCGAAATTATTAAATGATACTATTCTATATAATGTTGGAACGATTGATGTATTTGTAGAAGAAAAAGAGATGGAAGATGATAGAGTTCGCTTTTACTTTAATGGAAACTTTTATTTCAATGAAGAAGCAATACCTTTTAGATCGTCATTAGTACATCCAAATCTCCATGATAAATCAATTTATTCTTTAATTCAAGTCGATCCGAAATATTTCCCAGAACCTTCAATGAATTTTAATGATTTACCAGAAGAATATCAATTATTAGCTGACTATTTTTTTAGTGACAATTATGATATAACTTCCAGCGAAGATGGTAAAACTTTAATCTGGAAAGGTTTAGAACGTTCAACTAAAGAAATGATCCTATCCAAAATACATTAATTAAAATTGTCAGATAAAAAAAAAGATGTACATTTGCATCGAATTTTATAATTCAAAACATTACATAATAATCATTTAAATAATATTAGCATGTATTTAACTAAAGAAGTTAAAGAAGAAATCTTCGCTAAACACGGAGGTGCTGCAGCGAACACAGGTTCAGCAGAAGGACAAATTGCATTATTCACATTCAGAATTTCGCATTTAACAGAACACTTAAAAAAGAATCGTCACGATTACAATACAGAGCGTTCATTAGTTCTTTTAGTAGGTAAAAGAAGAAGTCTTTTAGATTACTTAAAGAAAAAAGATATCAACAGATATCGTGAAATTATCAAAGAATTGGGTATTAGAAAATAATCCATTTTACAACGAGGTGTGCGCATGCGCACCTCTTTTTTTTATTATATTTAAGCATAAAAGCTTGGTTTTTCATTGGGGAACAACAACTACACAACACAACAACAACCCATTGTTTAATCAATTAGAGAATTAATTTATGATTCCACAATTATTTGTAGAAAGCATCGATTTAGGTGATGGCAGAAACATTACAATCGAGACAGGACGCTTGGCGAAACAAGCCGATGGTTCTGTAGTAGTAAGAATTGGAAAAACGGTTATTTTAGGTACCGTTGTTTCCGCAAGAAAAGCAAGTCCAGGCATCGACTTTTTACCGTTAACGGTAGATTATCGTGAAAAATTTGCTGCAGCTGGTCGTTTTCCAGGTGGTTTCTTTAAAAGAGAAGCACGTCCAAGCGATAGCGAAGTATTAACAATGAGATTGGTAGATCGCGTTTTGCGTCCGCTTTTCCCAAGTGATTATCACGCAGAAGTTCAAGTTATGATTCAGTTAATGTCTCATGACGAAGACGTAATGCCTGATGCATTGGCAGGTTTGGCAGCTTCGGCAGCACTTGCTTTGTCTGACATTCCTTTTGAAACATTGATTTCTGAAGCAAGAGTTGGACGTATCGATGGAAAATTCATCATTAACCCTTCTCGTGCACAATTAGAATTGTCTGATATCGACATGATGATTGGTGCTTCAAGAGATTCTATCGCAATGGTAGAAGGTGAAATGAAAGAAATTTCAGAAAAAGAAATGGTTGAAGCCATTAAATTCGCTCACGAACACATTAAAATACAAATTGATGCTCAAGAAAGATTGGCAGCTGCATTTGGAAAGAAGGAAGTTCGCGAATACGAAGGAGAAAAAGAAGACGAAGCTATTTTAGCAAAAGTTAAAGAAGCAGCTTACGATAAAATTTACGCTATTGCAAGTAAAGGTTCTGCAAAACACGAACGTTCTGCTGCTTTTGATGCTGTAAAAGAAGAAGTAATCGCGTTGTTTACAGAAGAAGAACTGTTAGAAAACGGAGATTTAGTTTCTAAATATTTCAAAAAAGTAAACAAAGATGCTGTTCGTAACGTAACTTTAGATTTAGGAACACGTTTAGACGGAAGAAAAACAACTGAAATCCGCCCAATTTGGTGCGAAGTTGATTATTTGCCATCTGTTCACGGTTCTGCATTGTTTACACGTGGTGAAACTCAAGCATTAGCAACAGCAACTTTAGGAACTTCTAGAGAAGCAAACGTTATTGATTCACCATCTGAACAAGGAGAAGAAAAATTCTATTTACACTATAACTTCCCACCATTTTCAACAGGAGAAGCTCGTCCGTTAAGAGGAACTTCAAGAAGAGAAGTTGGTCACGGAAACTTGGCGCAACGTGCATTAAAAAACATGATCCCTGCAGATTGTCCTTATACAATTCGTGTGGTTTCTGAAGTATTAGAATCAAACGGATCGTCTTCAATGGCAACTGTTTGTGCAGGTACTTTATCGTTGATGGATGCTGGTATTCAAATGATTCGTCCGGTTTCTGGAATCGCGATGGGGTTGATTACCGATGGAGATCGTTTTGCAGTTTTATCTGATATTTTAGGTGATGAAGATCATTTAGGAGATATGGATTTCAAGGTAACAGGAACTTCAGAAGGTATCACGGCTTGCCAAATGGATATCAAAATTGACGGATTGAAATACGAAATCATGGAGCAGGCTTTAGATCAGGCTCGTGAAGGTCGTTTACATATACTAGGAAAACTGACTGAAACTTTAGCAAAACCAAACGAAGAAGTTAAAGTTCACGCTCCAAAAATTATCATGAGAACAATTCCAGGTGCATTTATTGGTGCGTTGATTGGTCCGGGTGGTAAAGTAATTCAAGAATTACAAAAAGCTACAGGAACAACCATTGTAATTACCGAAGTAGATGAGCAAGGTATTGTTGAAATTTTAGGAACAGATCCAGCAGGTATCGAAGCAGTATTGGCTAAAATTCAATCGATCACTTTTAAACCACAAGTTGGAGAAGCTTACGAAGTAAAAGTAATTAAAATGTTAGAATTTGGCGCTGTGGTAGAATATACTGCTGCACCAGGAAACGAAGTTTTATTACACGTATCTGAATTAGCTTGGGAACGTACCGAAAATGTTACCGATGTAGTGAACATGGGTGATGTATTCCAAGTGAAATACTTAGGTTTAGATCCAAAAACAAGAAAAGAAAAAGTATCGCGCAAGGCGTTATTACCTCGCCCTCCAAGACCAGAAGGAAAACCTGAAAACGGAGAAGGCAAGTCTGAAAACAGAGAAAACAGACCAGCGCACAGAAATAACGATAACAGACCTTCTAACGACAAGAAAGAAGAAAACAAATAGTTTCTGTTAAATCTATTCTAAACCGATGAGCAAACCTCATCGGTTTTTTTATTTTTACAACCAAAACAAACCACTAATGAAAAACACTCTTTTACTTTTTGTGTGTACACTTGTTACACAAATTATTACCGCACAAAACATTAATTTGCAAATTTCAGATTCGGAAACAAAAGATCCAATAGATTTTGCAACCGTGCTTCTACCCGACCACAAGAAAAGTTTTGTATCAAACGAAAAAGGAATTTTTATGATCGATACAAACAAATATAAACTACCGCTAAAAGTAATTGTGGAACAATTTGGTTTCGAACAAAAAGAAATCATACTGCAGAACAACACAAGCGTTTATAACATTTCTCTAAACCCAGCTATAGAAATACTACAAGAAATCATTATTCCGCCAGCAAACGCCAAAATTAAAGAACGTACTTATGGCAGAACAAATGAAGGATCGGGATACATTCAAGGTCAAATGAATCGTTTTGACAATGAAAATAAAGATTCTGGATCTGAATTTGGATTAATCATTAAAACAAATGATCATTTAAAAAAATTAAAGAAAGTTCATTGGCATATAAACGGCATAACTTTTAAAAGAGCCATTTTTAATTTGCAGTTTTATGAAGTAGAAAACAACAAACCTACTAAACGCATTCCACACAGTGAAATAAATTTTTCAATCGGCGAAAACCAAAAAGGATGGTTGGTATTAAACACCGAAAATAAAGATATTTATCTTGATGGTAATAAAAAAATTGCAGCTATACTTAAAGTTCAAAAAATTGAATTTAATAAAGGAGAAAATGAAGGATACATTATTATGAATGTTGGTGCAGCAACGTCAAATATTATGACTTTAAGATCAAATATTTACGAAGGTTGGGAAAGTGGACCAATGAATTTCCCTTTCTATATTACCGTAGATTCGTACGAATAAAACCAAAATCAACCTTATGAAAAATTCTCTCATATTATTTTTATTTACTTTTATTACACAGATTACTTTTGCACAAAATGTAAAGTTTCAAGTAAACGATAAGCAAACTAAAGAACCTGTTGAGTTTGCTACGATTCTATTACCCGATTATAAAAAAAATAAATGATTATCGGAAAGATTATACCAAGTTTTAGCTCTACTACCTCCTAGTGTCATGCTGAACTTGTTTCAGCATCTCACAAGATTAAATGATGATGAGATTCCGTGTCGAGCACGGAATGACATGTATTATTAGGAACGAAATGTATTTCCAGTATTCAATTTATAATATTCTTGGTATAAAGTTCCCGATAGTCATTAAAAAATATTATATCAAACGAAAAAGGACTCATTATTCTTGATGCTCAAAAATACAAATTCCCTTTAAAAGTAATAATTGATCATTTTGGTTACGAAAAAAAAGAAATCATCCTACAAAACAATAATTCTTTACAAATTACATTTATCGAACCATCGTCAGAATTATTACAAGAAATAATTATTCCGCCAGCAAACGCTAAAATTAAAGAACGAACTTATGGTAGAACAAATGAAGGCTCAGGAATAATGTCTGGCGAAGATTCATCCTCTAGTTATAACACGAGCTATGAGTTTGGTATGCTAATGAATACTAAAGAGAAATTCTTAAAAGTAAAAAAAATTCATTGGCATTTAGAAGGCTTTACCTTTAAACGTGGTTATTTTTCTGTTTACTTCTATGAAGTAAAAAACGGAAAACCATCTAAAAGAATACCTCATCAAAACATTAATTTTATTTTATCTAATAAAAACAGAGGTTGGAATATTATCAACATTGAAGATATGGACTTGTACATAAGCGGTCATAAAAAAATTGCTGTAATAATTAAACAGCAGAAAGTCGAGTTTGACGATGGTAAAAAAGAAGGTTCTTTTTTCCAAAACATAGGTTTAACTACCGGAAGTACTTTTTTTACAAGAGCTTCTTCTAATTCCGAATGGCTGGCTATACCTGCAAGCATTCCTTTATACATCACAGTAGATTCGTACGAATAAAAAAAACTTTTATATTTTTTGTAACCTTTTGCAACATGCTGCGTATAACTAACAGTTAACAACAAAGGAAGGGGTTATTTAAAACATGAGACAACTTAAAATTACCAAACAGGTAACCAATCGTGAAACGGCATCGTTAGACAAATATTTACAAGAAATTGGTAAAGTAGACTTAATTACTGCAGACGAAGAAGTAGAATTAGCACAACGCATTAAAGCGGGTGATCAGCGCGCATTAGAGAAATTAACAAAAGCTAATTTACGTTTCGTAGTATCGGTAGCAAAACAATACCAAAATCAAGGTTTAACATTGCCCGATTTAATTAACGAAGGAAACTTGGGATTAATTAAAGCCGCACAACGTTTTGATGAAACACGTGGTTTTAAATTTATTTCGTACGCCGTGTGGTGGATCCGTCAATCAATCTTATCAGCTTTAGCAGAACAATCACGTATCGTACGTTTACCATTAAATAAAATTGGTTCTATCAACAAAATCAACAAAATGTATGCGTTGTTAGAACAATCGAACGAACGTCCGCCATCGGCAGAAGAAATTGCTAAAGAATTAGACATGACGGTAAACGACGTGAAAGAGTCAATGAAAAACTCTGGTCGTCACTTATCAATGGATGCGCCTTTAGTAGAAGGAGAAGATTCTAACTTGTATGATGTATTGCGTTCGGGCGAATCTCCAAATCCGGATCGTGAATTGATTCATGAATCTTTAAGAACAGAAATCGAACGTGCGTTGGAAACATTAACGCCACGTGAAGCAGATGTTGTTCGTTTATACTTCGGTTTGGGCGATCAGCATCCAATGACGTTAGAGGAAATTGGTGAAACCTTTGATTTAACGCGCGAACGTGTTCGTCAGATCAAAGAAAAAGCAATCCGCAGATTAAAACATACATCTCGTAGTAAAATCTTAAAAACTTATTTAGGATAATATCAATTTAGAACTCGTTATTTAGGTAACGAGTTTTTTTTATGCACACTTTGTAACAAATCAAAATAAACGATACTAACATTTTGTAAAAATTATTCTGCTTTGAAAGCCACCGAAAAAGAATTCTTGGACTTGATGCAAAAACACAAAGGAATTTTATATAAAATTTCCAGGATGTACTTTGACCATACCGAAGATCAGCAAGATTTGATTCAGGAAATGACTTTTCAATTGTGGAAATCGTACCAAAACTTTAAAGGCGACAGTCAGTTTTCTACTTGGATGTACCGTGTTTGCCTGAATACCGCTTTAACCTTCTTTAAAAAAGACGATAAAAAACAGGACAAATACGAACTTCATGAAAATTACGACCGCATTGATACCGATGACAGTGCTTTTAAAGAAGAACAGCTAAAATATTTTTACGATGCCGTACAAGAACTCAACAAAGTAGAAAAAGCCTTAATTTTCTTGTTTTTAGAAGGAATGAACCATAAAGACATTGCCGAAAACCTGGGTATCAGCGAAGTAAATGCACGCGTAAAGTTAAACAGAACAAAAGAAAAATTACAAACCATCATAAAAAAGAACGGATATGAATTTTGATGAGTTACAAAAAAAATGGGACAACCAACCCGAAAAAGATATTAACATAAAACCGGAATACTTAACCAAAAGCAAATCGCTTGCCGAAAAAATAATTAAAAGTTTTAAGCGCGAAGCCATTTTCTGGATTGTAAGTATTGTGTTTATTTTAATAGTTCCTTTAATGGAATCGTCGCAAATACACGGTGTTTTAAGTCTGATTTATTACTTTCTGGTATGCCAGTTTATTGTTTTTGGGTTGTATTACTACCGTAGATTTTACACCATTAGTAAAATGATTAAGCAACCAAATACGTTTAACAGTCGCGAAAGCATTATTAAGCTGTATTACGAGTTTCATTTTGCTATTGAAACGTATAGATCGTCTATTTACATTTTGCTGCCTACAGCCATAGCTTTGTTTGTCATTACAGCAGGTAAAGACAAAACGTACGATTTGGTAGAAAAATTCTATCATTTTAAAGAAACTTTTCAAACAGACCCTGCATTTATTTACACTGTTTTAATCATTGGTGTTGTAACAATTATTGGTTTGATATTACTTTCGGAATGGATTATTAAAAAGTTCTATGGCAGATATTTAAAACAGCTGAAAGAACTAATGGACGAATTTGAAGATTAAAAAGCAACTCAATTGAGTTGCTTTTTAGTAGTAGGTAATTGTTCTGTTATATGTTTGAAAATGTCCACCAAGAATTGCTTTTGAAACCCAATTTCCTTTTTTATCAAACTTATAAGAAATTTCATTGTTTTTCTTCTTTAATCAATTCTCCATTTTCGTAGAATTTACTCATTACAATATCGCCCTGTTCGTTATAAAAGTGATGATAAACTTTTGTTGTTCCATTCCAAATATTTGTTAATTTCTGTTCTGTTTTTCTTCCTTTTTTATTGTAAACAAACTCCCATAAGCCGATAATTTCCCCATCGGCATGATAATTTATGACTTTAGTTTGAATGTTTTTTTTGTTATAATATTCTTCAAAATGCTTTCGTTTAACACCATCCCATTCTAAATATTTTGTAAGAATATACCCTTCTTTTGTTTTAGTTTTTTCAACTATATAATCATTTAAGTTCTCTTTTTGAGGTTCTAAAACAAAACCTTTCTTATCAAAATAATAAAACACTTCATTCTTTTCGCAAGTAACTGGTGATCCGGCAAGTGCTATTGCAGGACATTTCTCATGAACTTCCTGAATACTTTTTACCTTTCCCTTTAGATTCATTTGGGTTGTTGTTTGTCCAAAAGATATTGTTGCAAACAAAACACCTGTAATTAAAATACTTTTTCTTATCATATCAATTTTTCTGAAATAAAGATATAAAAAAAGCAACTCGAATGAGTTGCTTTTTAGTAATACGTAATTGTTCTTGTAAAAACAGATTTATTAAATTTGTCCACAACATAGTAATAAACCCAATTACCTGTTTCATCGAATTCATACTGAATATCAAATTCATATTTTTCATCAAGTTTATTATCAAGATAAAATTCTAAACCGCAAAATGTACCATATTCATTAAAAAAACTTACTGCTCTTTCTTTAACTCCATCATAATTCAACGTATTTCTTTCCATTCTAATCAACATTCTTACATCATTGTAAAAATATTGTGTTGTAATAAAAACCTCTCCAGATTCATCATAAGATATCGTCTTATACATTAAATCTTTTTTATCGTAATAGTTTTCAGCAAGTTTTATTGTTATGCTATCTTCTTCTCTATACACCGTTTCTAACCAACCAGTAGGTGATTCTTTCTTTTCTCTAGATATACCATCAAACTCTAATGAATTCTTATTTTTTAATAAATATCCGTCTTTAGAAAATTTCATTTCACTTGATAAAGGAAAACAATCAGCATCAATGTCACTTTTTGAGCAACGTTTATATTCTTCTTGAATTGATTTAACATTTCCCTTCAACCCAAAAGATTCTAAACTTTGTGCATTTAAATTCAATCCAAAAAACATTATAACTAAAACTATATTCTTCATAAACATTCAATTAGACAGATAAAGATATAAAAAAAGCAACTCACAATTGAGTTGCTTTTAGTTTTTATGAGATAAGAATATTAGTATCTGTAATATTCTGGTTTAAATGGCCCTTGAACCTCAACGCCAATGTAACCTGCTTGCTCGGTTGACAACGTTTCTAACTCAACACCTAATTTAGCCAAGTGTAAAGCAGCAACTTTTTCATCTAAATGCTTTGGTAACATATACACATCGTTCTCGTATTTATCAGAATTTTTCCATAATTCGATCTGAGCCAATGTTTGGTTTGTAAACGAGTTACTCATTACAAATGACGGATGACCTGTTGCGCAACCTAAATTTACCAAACGTCCTTCAGCCAAAATAATAATATCGTTTCCAGCAATTGTATATTTATCAACCTGTGGTTTTATTTCAATTTTTGAAGCGCCATGGTTTTTATTCAACCAAGCGATATCAATTTCGTTATCGAAGTGACCAATGTTACAAACAACAGTTTTATCTTTCATTTTTTCGAAATGACGACCAACAACGATGTCTTTGTTTCCGGTAGTTGTAATAATAATATCTGCATTTCCAACAACAGTGTCTAATTTCTTTACTTCAAAACCGTCCATAGCTGCCTGTAAAGCACAAATTGGATCAATTTCGGTAACTGTAACAATAGATCCTGCTCCACGGAAAGACGCTGCCGTTCCTTTACCCACATCACCGTAACCACACACAACAACGCGTTTACCAGCTAACATTAAATCGGTAGCACGACGAATAGCATCTACAGCCGATTCTTTACATCCGTATTTATTATCGAATTTAGATTTGGTAACCGAATCGTTCACATTAATTGCTGGCATTGGCAGTGTTCCTGCCTTAACACGTTCGTACAAACGGTGAACACCTGTTGTAGTTTCTTCAGACAAACCTTTGATTCCTGCGACCAATTCCGGGTAACGATCAATAACCATGTTTGTTAAATCTCCACCATCATCTAAAATCATGTTTAACGGTTGACGGTCTTCACCAAAGAACAATGTTTGCTCAATACACCAGTCAAACTCTTCTTCGTTCAAACCTTTCCAAGCATAAACCTGAATTCCGGTTTCAGCAATTGCAGCTGCAGCCTGATCTTGCGTAGAAAAAATGTTACAAGAACTCCAAGTAACTTCTGCACCCAAAGCCTTTAACGTTTCAATTAACACAGCCGTTTGTATGGTCATGTGCAAACATCCTGCAATACGCGCACCTTTTAAAGGCTGCTCGTTTTTATATTCTTCGCGAAGCGCCATTAATCCAGGCATTTCAGCTTCTGCCAACTCAATTTCTTTTCTTCCCCAAGCCGCTAATGAAATATCTTTCACTTTAAATGGCACGTAAGGTATCGTTTTTGTACTCATGTATTCTGTATATTTGTGTATCAAATTGTTTGCAAATTTACGCATTTCATTTTAAAAGATTGCAAACGAAATCATAAACCGTTACAATATGCCCTTATTTAAAACTATTTCGTACAATATTGATACGCAGCTTTTTATTTGGAAGATTTTAGAAAGTGAAGCCGAACTGAATGCTGATGTGGTGTTGCAAGACAAACATTTGCACAGATTGAACGGAATGCTTTCTGAACAACACCGCAAGGGTTTTTTAAGTGTGAGAAAATTATTGATGGAAGCTGGTTATACCGATTTTGATTTGAATTACGATACTAACGGAAAGCCGAGTTTGGCTGATGGAAAGCATATTTCTATTACGCATTCGTATGATTTTTCTGCGATTATTGTCAGCTCTCAAAATGTTGGGATCGATCTGGAAAAACAGCGCGAAAAGATTATTAAAATTGCTGATAAGTTTATAGGATCTGAAGGCGATTTTTTGAATATCGATAGAAATTATAAGGAAGATTTAAGTGTGATTTGGGGAGCAAAAGAAGCTTTGTACAAAATGTGTAACTCTCGTAGTTTGAGTTTTAAACAAGATATGCATATTCAAGATTTTACTAAAAACACTAACCAAGGCAAGGCTTTAGTCAATTGTAAAGAATTAGATTTTGACAGTCGATTTACTTTTCATTTTGAAACATTTGAAAATTACACCTTGGTTTACGCATTAGAAAATGAATGATGTTTTTATATTTTCAAAACATAGAAACATAGAATTAAATTATTTTCAACTCGTTGAATAACTATGTAATCTTGTAATACTTTGTCAAAATAAAAAGAACTATGTGGTAAAAAAAATTCAAAATGAATAAAGAAATTATACAAACCGAAATACAATACAAAGCCGTGCGCAGTTCAGGTGCCGGTGGACAAAACGTAAACAAAGTAGCTACAAAAGTACAGATTCAGTTTTTTGTTGAACAAAGCAATGGCTTAACAGCCGATGAAAAAACAACATTGACCGAAAAACTAGCCAACCGCATTACTAAAGAAGGTTTTATTATGGTTGAATGTGGAGAAACTCGCAGTCAGCTTAAGAATAAAGAATTATGTACCCAGCGTTTGTTCATGTTACTAGAAAATGCATTGAAGAAAGATAAAAAACGTATTGCTACTAAAATTCCTAAAGCGGTAATTAAAAAACGTTTGGAAGACAAACAACGCATTGCCGATAAAAAAGAGAATAGAAAGTTTAGGTTTTAGATTATGGAAAGGATAGACAGAAACATATTACAATCTTGGCTAATAACATTACTTATTAGCCCTGTATTTTTCATTTTTCTATTTTATTTTGATGGCGATTTATACAGAACAGAAGCTAAAGATATTTTTACTTTTTATTTTCTATTTGTTTTAATAGGTACTTTGTGCGCTGTTCCAACTTTAGTATTTCTTATACTCATTGCTCATTTTTGTAAAAATAATAAATATTGGAACAGAATATCAATAAGTTTAACAGCAGCAGCTTTTATATTCCTATCTTTTATATTAGCAGACATGAATTTTTTTTCAGACGGTAATATTAAATTCATCGCATTTCCATTAATATATTCAATAATTTTTACTATCGCTCTTTATAAATCAAACGAAATATGCAATTCCATTCAAAAGATCAAGAACAATCATTAATGCGTTTAAAAGTACAGCACGAAATTGCTGTAGCAGGTATTAAAAACAATGAACAATTAACTTAAGAAGAAAAACAAAAAGCTTTAAAAGAAGAAAAAGATCAATTCAATCAAAAGAAAAAAGGTTTACAAGGTTCTGCTTTCTAATCTTTCGTCTATTATCTTTTTTCTATTATCTTTTCTCTTTCATCTCAAAAAAACAATTATCTTTGCCCCGTCTCAAAGGGGTGCCGTACGGCTGAGATCATACCCGTTGAACCTGGGCAGGTAATGCTGCCAAGGGAAATGAACAATACACTTATTGAGTGCACGCTTAAGTTGCTGTTCGTAACGAAAACATTTTTATTAATCTAAACAAAATAAATGCCCCTTTTATTTGTAAAATTATTTTTACGAATGAAAACTCATTTTTTGTTTGCAGGCTTTTGTCTTTCGGCAATTTCCATGCAGGCACAAACGCAAACCGAAACTAAAAAAGACACTATTTCACAGGAAATATTAGATGAAGTTTTTGTACAAGCCGTTCGCGCAACCAACAAAACGCCGATCGCTTTTAGTAATTTAAGCAAAGAAGAACTGGCAAAACGTAATCTAGGTCAGGATATTCCTGTTTTAATGAACTTTATGCCGTCTGTTGTTACAACTACCGATGCTGGTAACGGCGTGGGGTACACCGGAATTCGCGTTCGTGGTAGCGATGGTACGCGTATTAATGTAACCATTAACGGTATTCCGTACAACGATGCAGAATCGCACGGAAGCTTTTGGGTAAACATGCCCGATTTTGTTTCAAGTGTAGAAAATCTGCAATTACAGCGCGGTGTTGGTACATCGACCAACGGATCGGGAGCTTTTGGAGCGAGTTTAAACTTACTAACAGACAAGTTTTCGTACGATGCCAATGGAGAAATCGCTAATTCTATCGGAAGTTTCAATACCAGAAAGCATACGGCAAAATTTAGTACCGGATTGGTAAACAATACGTTTGAATTAACGGGACGATTATCAAATCTTTATTCAGACGGATATATTGATCGAGCTTCATCTAAACTAAACTCGTACTTTTTACAGGGAACTTTTGTTAACGAAGGAACCTTATTGAAAGCCTTGGTTTTTGGTGGAAACGAAAAAACGTATCAGGCTTGGAACGGTGTTGAAGATAAAGAGGTATTGGCAAACAACCGAACATTTAATCCTTCAGGAGCGTATATTGATGATAACGGCGTACAACGATTCTACGACAACGAAACCGATAATTACAAACAAGATCACTATCAGTTACATTGGAACGAAAAATGGAACAGCAATTGGAATTCTAACGTAGCGGTTCACTATACCAAAGGTTTCGGATATTTTGAGAATTACAAAACCAATCAAAAATTGTTAAGCGATTACGGTATCGCGCCTATAGAAGTTAATGGTGAAATTCAGGAAAGATCTGATTTGATCCGAAGAAAATATTTGGACAATCAATTCTACGGCGTTACCTTTTCTGCTCAATACGCTAAAGATAATTTAGAAGTACTTTTTGGTGGAGCTGCAAACAGATACGAGAATGATCATTTTGGCGAAGTTTTATGGGTTCGCAGTCAGCCTCAAAATCAATTCAAGCAAGAATATTACAGAGATAATTCTACTAAAAATGATATTAACGGATTTTTAAAAGCCAGTTATACATTTAACGATCAGTGGATTTTATTCGGAGATCTGCAGTTGCGTAATGTAACCTATAAAGCCAACGGAAACGAAACCGGTTTAGTTGATGATAAATTCAATTTCTTTAACCCAAAAGCAGGTATTACTTATAAAATAGACGATGCCAGCAGTGCTTATTTCTCATACGCAAGAGCAAATCGTGAACCAAATCGTAACGATTATGAAAACGGAAATCCTCGCCCTGAAAAATTGAACGATTTTGAGTTAGGATGGAGATATGCTTCACAAAAATTGGCGGTAAACGTAAACGGATATTATATGTTGTACAAGGATCAGTTAGTGTTAACAGGCGCTTTGAACGATGTAGGTGCTGCCTTGCGTGAAAACAGTGGAAACAGCTACCGTTTAGGTATCGAAATTGACGGTTCGTGGCAGTTTGCTCCGAAATGGTTAATTAACCCGAATGTTACGTTGAGTTCCAACAAAAACACCGATTATAAAGCAGAGAAAGATGGATCGTTAGTTCATTTAGGAAATACTAACATTTCATTTTCTCCAAATTTAATTGTAGGTAATGCCTTAACTTTTTCGCCGGTAAAACAACTAAACCTTACATGGCTTACCAAATTTGTAGGCGAACAATATATGGGAAATACCGATTCTGACGAATCAAAGCTAGATTCTTATTTAACAAACGATATCAATGTGGTGTACGAAATGCCTTTAAACAGATGGTTTAAATCAATATCCTTCAATTTATTGGCGAATAATATTTTTAACGTAAAATACATTTCAAACGGATATTATTACACGTATGATGATGCCGGACCTACTCCAGGATCTGTAAAAACATTTGAAGGTGCGGGATATTATCCGCAGGCACAATTCAATATTCTGGGTGGTGTAACCCTTAAATTTTAGTCTAATCAACCTTAATAATCAACAACCAAGAACGAGCATCTTTTAAAGGTGCTCGTTTTAATTTCTATTGAATTAAAAACTATACCTTTTTTCGTAAATTAGCATTATTAATTACCTTATGATTTCTAAAAACGATTTACAGAGATACATAGAAGATTTTCCCGAAGAACTTTCTATAGATGAACTTATTGATCGACTTGTATTTATTGATAAGTTGGAAAACCGCATGAAGGAATCGGAAAACAACGAAGTAATGAGCGATGATGATGTTAAATCTGAAATGAAGAAATGGTTCGAATCAAATGGTTAAAATCAGCTAAAACCGATTTACAAGAAATTCACGATTACATTTCGTTAGATTCTAAAAGATATGCAAAATTGCATGTTGAAAGAATCTATCAAAAAACTGAACTTTTAAAGATTCAACCGTTAATTGATAAACAAGTAAAAGAAATAAAAAATACTGCAATAAGAGAACTTGTAGAGGGAAATTACAGAATTTTTACAAAATTGTTTCTTATGATTCTATTCATATCTTAATGATACATCATGGAGCAAGAGATTTATCAAAAAGAATATAAACCAAGAACGAGCATCTGTAAAAGATGCTCGTTTATTTTTAATTAAAAACCGTAATCATAGTTCCACCTTGTGAAACTCGGTATTCTTTCAGCGGATATTGTGCATCGGTAGTAGCCAATCCTAAATACAAATTATACACCAAAGCATCGCTGCAACCGCATGTAGCTTCTACTCCGTTCAAAGTAAGTTTAGAGCAATTGTTTATTCCGTGATTGGCACAAGTAGCATCAAAAGCACGCACACCAGTTCCTGTGTTTATCACTAAAATTCCGTTGATTCCGTAACCCGGTATATACACGGCATTGCCCGGATATTGTAATTTATTGTACGTTGGCAGCGAAGTATTTATGGGTACATTCACTGCAATTTCAGGCAGATACGGATTTCGGTTGTCCCAATCGTCTTTTGAACACGACAGTAAAAACAAACCCGAACATATTGTTAACACAAACAGCTTTTTCATTATAAAACATTTGGAAAACAAATTTAATTATTTAACTTTGACTAAATAATAATGTAAAGAATATTAACAAAATAAACGCATAAGAATAAAATCCCGTTGTATGGGATTTTTTCTGTTTTATAAATTGAATTGAAAATGAGTAACGTATCCTATTATACTGCCGAAGGCTTAAAGAAATTGAGAGATGAAATTGATCAGTTAAAAAGTGTGGAACGTCCAAAATCATCGCAGGCAATTGCAGATGCACGTGATAAGGGAGATTTATCTGAAAATGCAGAATACGATGCTGCCAAAGAAGCACAAGGTCTTTTAGAATTAAGAATAGCTAAAATGGAAGAAGTTTTGGCAAACGCTCGTTTAATCGACGAATCGCAATTAGATACCACAAAAGCTTTGGTACTTTCTACCGTGCGTATTAAAAACCAAACCAATGGAATGGAAATAAAATACAAACTGGTTGCAGAAAGCGAAGCCGATTTAAAAGCTGGAAAAATTTCGGTAACATCGCCAATTGGTAAAGGTTTGTTAGGAAAATCGGTTGGCGAAGTTGCAGAAATCAGCGTACCAAACGGAACATTAAAGTTCGAAGTTTTAGAAATAACAAGAGACTAAACTTTTAAGCCATGAGTATTTTTACTAAAATCATCAGCGGAGAAATTCCATCGTACAAAGTAGCAGAAAACGATGAGTTTATTGCTTTTTTAGACATCAATCCAAACGCAAAAGGTCATACATTGTGTGTTCCCAAGCAGGAAATCAATAAGATTTTTGATATGGATAAAGGATTGTACACCCGTTTAATGGAATTTTCTTATGATGTGGCACAAGCCATAGAAAAAGTGGTTCCGTGCAAGCGTGTAGGCGTTGCCGTTGTTGGGTTAGAAGTACCTCATGTACATGTGCATTTAATTCCGTTACAAGATATGGACGATATGCGTTTTCAGCGAAAAACATCGCTAACACCAAAAGAATTTGAAGAAACAGCCCAAAAAATAGCTGCGAATCTATAAAATGAATCCCTTTGAAATTTCAAAGGGATTTTTTGTATTTTAGATGTAATTAGATTTTTCAAAACAATGAAATTCGAACCAAAACAAATCACGCTAAAAAATGAAAAAACAGTTTTAATAAGACAGGCTGCACTTTCTGATGCCGAAAATCTTTTAAACTGCATAAAAACCTACATTCCTACCAGCAACTATATTCCAAAACTAGAAAGTGAAATTAAATTAACGGCTGATCAGGAAAAAGAATGGATCAACTCTTTCTTAATTTATGACAACTCTTTACTATTGGTTGCTGAATATGAAGGCAAAATCATCGGAAATATCGATTTAACCGGAAACCGCAGAAAAATTATGGAACATACTGCTGTAATTGGCATGGGTATGTTACAAGAGTGGCAAAATATTGGTTTGGGCACAGCCTTACTTTCAACAATAATTGAATGGGCGAAAAACAATCCTATTTTAGAACTGATCTGGTTGCAGGTTTATACAGAAAACGAATCAGGATTAAATTTATATCGAAAAATGGGATTTGTAGAAAACGGAGTTATTAAAAACTTTTTTAAACAAGACAATAAATATTTCCATAACCTTACAATGACTTTAACGGTATAAAACGTTTACATTTTCTTATATTGAATAGAAAAAACGGTTCCTTTACCAATTTCTGATTTTAAAACACGGATTGATCCTTTATGGTATTTTTCAACAATACGCTGGGTAAGTGAAAGTCCCAATCCCCAACCGCGTTTTTTTGTTGAAAAACCAGGTTCAAACACTTTTCTGAATTGATTTTTAGGAATTCCTTTACCGGTATCACTCACTAAAATCTGCAACGTATTTTCGTTGTTTCTTATTTCAACTTCCACATTCCCTTTTCCTTTAATCGCATCAATGGCGTTTTTTACAAGATTTTCAATCGTCCAGCTGTGTAAAGTTGGGTTCAGCATTAAATTTACAATATCGGTATTTGTTTCAAACTTAAAATTAATCTGTTTAGAACTACGGGATTGTAAATAATCAAACGATTTTTTGGTTTCTTCCACAATATTCAGCAGTTCCAAGTTAGGTTCAGATCCAATCTTTGAAAAACGATCGGCAATCGTCTGTAAACGATCCACATCTTTCTGCACTTCATCCACGATGTTTTCATCAATTTCTTCTAATTTCATTATTTCAATCCATCCCATTAAAGAAGAAAGCGGTGTACCGATCTGATGTGCCGTTTCTTTTGCCATACCTGCCCACAATTTATTTTCAGACGACATTTTACTGGCACGAAAATAACTGTAAACCAATAATCCAAACAAAACCAAAATAGCAACCAACGCCAAAGGATAATATTTTAACTTGGTGATTAAAGAGGAGTTTCCGTAGTAAACATATTGGTTACCTTCAGAATGCTTTATTTCGATAGGAATATTTTGAGTCTTTAATTCCTTTAAAATTTTTTGTTGAAGATTCAAATCGTTTTCAACTTCTTCCGAAACATTAAACAAACTGATAATGCTGTCAGTGCTTGTGGTAAGAATCGCCGGAATTGTCGTATTTTTAATAAGAATATTTGAAGGAAGCTCTATATCAGCATCCAATGAAGAACTACTAATTGTTTGATTAGCTTCCGCCCAAATCTCCATTTTCACACGTTCTTCATGCTTAAATGTCTGGAAAAGCAAATAGGTATTCCAAAGAATTAAAATTAAAATTCCCAACGAAAAAATTAAGAGAAACCAACGGGTGTACAAACTTCTTTTAAGTATTGACATGCAATAAAATTTGAAATGCGTTTAGCAAGATACTGCTTTATAACGTTATTTTGTTGATAATATTTTGATAATTGAACCAAAAACTTGCAATGCTATACTTATATTTGTTTAAACCAATTTATGTATGTTAAGCATTAATCCAGCCGATTTAACTCCGGTTCAAGTTCAGGCATATTTGCAGGGAGCTGTGGGTCCGCGACCAATTGCTTTTGCCAGCACGGTTGATGAAGAGGGAAATCCGAATTTATCGCCTTTTAGTTTTTTTAATTTGTTTAGTTCCAATCCTCCTGTTTTGGTTTTTTCGCCGGCACGTCGTGTGCGAAACAACACCGTAAAACACACGTTGTTAAATTGCGAAGCTACTAAAGAAGTGGTTGTAAACATTGCAAATTACGATATGGTGCAGCAACTTTCGTTATCGTCTACAGAATATGGCGACGGAGTTGATGAATTTATAAAATCGGGCTTTACAAAATTGCCTTCTGATGTTGTGAAACCCTTCCGCGTTGCCGAAAGTCCGGTGCAGTTAGAATGTAAAGTAAAAGATATTATTGCGTTGGGCGATCAAGGGGGAGCCGGAAATATGATTATTTGCGAAGTAGTAAAAATTCATATTTCTGAAGACGTTTTAGATGGTAAAGGCGGTATCGATCAGCATAAAATTGATTTGATCGCTCGTATGGGCGGCAACTGGTACACACGCGCTACACCAGGAATGTTCGAGGTTGAAAAACCATTAACCACTTTGGGAATTGGCGTTGATGCGATACCCGAAGATGCAAAAAAAAGTGGTATATTTGCAGGGAACGATTTAGGTATTTTAGGCAATGTAGAAGTTCTGCCAACTACCGATGAGGTTGAAGCATTTATAAACGAAAACAGCCAGATTAAAAACTGGAAAAACGATAATAATAGAGAATTAATTTATAAAAAAGCGAAAGAATTTTTAAGCGAAAACGATGTAACATCGGCTTGGAAAACAATTTTAGCAACAAAAATATAATACAATGGAAGTTTTAGGAAGAATTAAAATGGTTGGTCCTGCACAAGACGTAAGTCCAACTTTTAGAAAAAGAGAATTGGTTGTAACAACCGAAGAGCAATATCCACAACATATTTTAATTGAGTTTACGCAAGATAAATGCGATTTATTAAACGCTTTTCAACCAGGTGAGCAAGTTCGCGTAGGTATTAATTTACGCGGTAGAGAATGGGTTAATCCACAAGGAGAAACGCGTTATTTCAACTCGATCCAAGGTTGGAGAATCGATCGCCCACAAGCGCAACAACCATACAACCAACCACAACAAGGCTATGGAGCGCCACAAGGCGGTTATGGTCAACCACAGCAAGGTTTTGGACAACAACCTCCTCAACAAGGGTATGGACAACCAAATCCGTTTGAAAACCAAGGCGGTGGTTATGCGAACAATAACAATTCAGGCTTCCCTCCTGCTCCGAATTTTAATCAAAATCAAGAAGCAGAAGACGATTTACCTTTTTAATATTGAAATAAAAACAATAATTTTGAATCCTGATTACATTTGTAATCGGGATTTTTTATGTACAAACTTACCAAAGAACTTTATTTCCCAAATGTTGAAACCACCCATTCTTCGGGCATTGTTGCTTTTGGTGGCGATTTATCAACCGAACGACTGATGCTTGCTTACAAAAGCGGAATTTTTCCTTGGTTTGAAGATGGTGAAGAAATAACCTGGTTTGCTCCCGAAGAACGAATGGTGTTGTTTTTAAATCAGTTGAACATATCAAAATCAACCCGAAATATCATCAACCGAAACATTTTCAAAGTAACATTCAACACGGCGTTTAAAGACGTAATTACTCACTGCCAACGAACCAAACGCAACGGACAATTAGGCACTTGGATTACCGATGACATGTTGGAGGCTTACCTTAAATTACACGAACTGGGTTATGCAAAATCGGTTGAGGTTTGGCAAAACAATGAATTGGTTGGCGGTTTATACGGTATTGATTTAGGACATATATTTTGTGGCGAAAGTATGTTTTCAAAAGTATCAAACGCCTCTAAAATTGCTTTTATTCACTTGACCAATAAATTAAAAGCAGAGAGTTATCAGCTAATTGACTGTCAGGTTTACAATGATTATTTAGCACAATTGGGTTGCGAAGAAATTCCACGCGATTTGTTTATGCAGATTTTGAACAAGGAGCTTTTTGTAAGTTATAATGAGTAATTTTTGTATTTTTATTTCTAATTCAGAAAAGAATGGAATTGATAACATTAAAAACTTTTGACAATTACATTGAAGCTCACCTCTTAAAAACAAAATTAGAAAGTGAATCTATATATTGCTTTTTACAAGATGAAAGTGTTGTAGCAACCAATCCCCTTTATTCTTTTGCTGTTGGTGGAATTAAATTAAAAGTTAAAAAAGAAGATTTTGATACCGCTTTAAAAATAATCAAAGAAGAAAACATTTATCTAGAGCAAAATCAATCTACTATTACTTGCGAAAATTGTGGTAGTAATACTTTTTATAACAATTATAAATCTGTCAAAAATCTAAAAGGATTTTTTGCAATGATTATTTCGTTTATGTTTCAAACCTATCCAATTTACTATAAAAATGTTCGAAAATGTAAATCATGTGGCTTTGAAAAAGAAACATTAAATTAATCAGTTCTTTTTATAACAAAAACATGAAGTAATATGATCGTTTACCATACCAACAGCCTGCATAAAGGCATAAACGGTGGTTGATCCCATAAATTTAAAACCTCTCTTTTTTAAATCTTTAGCTAAGGCGTCTGATATTTCGGTTTTCGCAACGGCATCTTTAATACTTTTCAGTTTATTATCAATCGGTTTTCCGTTTACATAGCTCCATAAATATTCAGAGAACGAACCAAATTCTTTTTGAATTTCCTGAAAAACGCGCGCATTGTTTATGGTAGCTTTAATTTTTCCACGATGACGGATAACACCTTCGTTCTGCATTAATTCTTCAATTTTGGCATCGTCGTATTTTACGATTTTTTTATCGTTGAATTTGTCAAAAGCTTTACGGAAATTCTCACGTTTCTTTAAAATCGTAATCCAACTTAAACCTGCCTGAAAAGATTCTAATACTAAAAATTCGAACAAAACCTTATCATCATAAACAGGTTTTCCCCATTCTTCGTCATGATATTTTATATACAGTTCATCGTTTGATACCCAATTGCAACGTATTTTTTCCATAATTAATTCGTTTTAAAAGGTGGTGTTCCTTGTGGAAACATCGGTTGGTTTTGGTCTTTAAACGATCCAAAGTTAAATGTTAATCCTACTTTAAACATACGGCGTTCGTTCAAAGTTTCGGTACGCATTTGCAAGCCGTTTCCAAAAACATTCACATCAAAACCGTCGGTATTCAGTACGTTATCAACCCCAATATTTACATTCAATTTGTTATCTAAAAACTTTTTGTTGAAAGTAACACTTAAATTTTGTGCCGGTTTGTTTAATTCATACAAATTCATTACCCCTTTAAACATGTTGTAATAGGTAACAAAAACACGCGAGTTGTTTCCTAAATAAAACTGCGAATAGGTAAATAAATAAAAAGCACCTTTTTGAAATCGATCCGGAATCACCTCATCGTACGTGGTTTTAAAATATCCTGCATTTAAATAGGTAAACGACAATTCATCAACATTCAATCCGTTCCTATCGTTAATCATGCTTTTAATTCCTTTGGTAAACATGGCGTAAGGAATCGGCAATCCCATATTGAAACTCTGCGAAATTCCGTTTTCGATATTATGCGATTTGGATTCCAGCGTACCATTCGGCGTAATTTCATAAAAAACCACATTTTGATTAGGCATTTTTGATAGATTGTAACTGAAATAAATATAATCGAACACCGTTAACGTCGCATTCATGTTATGACTGATCTCTGGTTTTAAGTTGGGATTTCCTGCATTGGAAACCAATAAACTGTTTTGCGAAGTTACGTTGGGATTGAACGATTGCGCACCCGGCAAATTCATACGCTTGCTGTAACCCGCACTTAAATAAACGCCCGACATTACAGGATATTTTAAGGTAACCGTTGGAAAAAGATTGGTATAATCTTGTTTTAAATTTAAGGAATCGACAGTGGTTTCGGACTGATATGTTAGATTTTCTAATCGCAAACCTGCCGAAATCATTAACGAACTAATATTGCTTGATACACTTGCATAAGCGGCTTTGTTAGTGTATTTAAAATCGTACGGAATATAAGTTCGCGCCTGATCCCAAATGTAAGATCCGTTATTGGTTGAAACCGAATGTGTATAATGTGCACCCAGCGATAAATTGCCGTTAACAGCTTTAAAAGGTGTTTCAAAATCGGCTTTGGTTTGGCTGTACACAAAATTATTATCAGCCAAAATAGTCGATCGCATTTGATCTTGCACAAACAACTGATTGTTATTGGTATTGTTTTGAAATTCGGTGTTCGATGTCAGCGTAAAATTGGTTCCAATTGTATCTAACTTCTGCGAATAAACAAACTGCAATTCGTGCATATTGTTGTTGCTTTTATTCAATGTTTGCTGTTTGTAAGTCGTTTCGGTATCGCCAAAAGCATTAAACATATCGCCGTACGTTTTTGGTTTACTATACGTGTGGTTAAAGTTGTATTTAAGCGTTAAATTAACCAAATCGCTTACTTTGTACTGCCAGTTGTTGCGCACATAATAATTTTGATACCATTGGTTGTTCCAATAATTTTCGTGTGCTTTAATCTGCGTACCGTTGCTCATATAACTAAATTCGTTTAACGAATTGGTATTGCCTTCGTGATGCGTGTAACCGGTATTCATGTTCCAGCTGAATTTGTTCTTTTTGAACATGATTTGTGCCGACGTAGTATTTTTAACTTTACTGTTTACCGAATTCTGTTGCATGAAACTTCCGCTGACACCTTCAATTTTAGCCGATTTAGTAATGACATTGATAATGGTTCCGTTGAAAGTTGCGCTGTATTTTGCTCCCGGTCGATCGATGATTTCGATGCTCTTCACCGTATTTGCCGGAAGGTTTTTTAGAAAATTTGTAAGTTGATCTCCACTCATTCCCGTTGGTTCGCCATCTAAAAAAATAGTCGCCAGTTTTCCGTTATGCGCAATTTGTCCGTTGGCTGTAACCAAAACTCCGGGCAGTTTATTAACGGCATCGAACACACTGCCCGAATTTAAAACGGTCAAATTCTCCACATCAACCACCGTTTTATCGGCAAATCTGCGAATGTTTTTATTGGTTTGATCTATTACGATTCCTTCTAAAACTTCATCTTGCTGTTCAGTAAACTGCAAATCTAATTTTTGATCCGCGATGTATTTTAATGATTTTGTTTGAGCTTTAAACTGCGAGTGCTCCCAAGTAATGGTGTAATTCGCAACATCTTCAGGAATTTCGACAGAGAAATATCCTTCCTCATTTGTAGTTGCATTATAAACCTGATCGGTTTTGACGGTAATAAAGGTTTCTGGAACAGGTTCGCCTTCAAAAGTAACCAATCCTTCAATTTTTATGCTCTGAGCGTTTATCAACCCTGCAAAAAACAAGGACAATACCAATATTATGTTTTTCATTAATATTTTTTTATATTAGTATCACAAAACAATCTTTTGTTACAATAAAAAAGCATTAATATTTCTTCCTCTACTTCATTAAGAATTAAAGAAAATTAGTAAATCCTGAATATATCGCTTGATACAGACACGGGTTTACTAATCTCTTGTGAGAAGCTGAATCAAGTTCAGCTTGACAAATATTGTGTTCACGGCTTTGTCATTCCGGACTTGATACGGAATCGCATTTCATTATGAGAAGATGACATGAATTTGCGAATAGCACAGAAGTTAATCAAGTTAAGCTCTTCAAACTTGTATACAAAACAAAACCCCAAATTCTAGCGAATTTGGGGTTTTATATGAATTGGTTTTTAAAGATTAACCAATTGCTACACGTTTAAAACCTGTAACAGTTAAACCTTTAGAAACAGAATCGATATATTTTTCAACGCTCATAGAGCTGTCTTTAATATAATCTTGTGCAACCAAAGTATTGTCTTTAAAGAAACGGTTAACTTTACCAACCAAAATACCTTCTAATTTATCAGCAGGTTTTCCTTCAGCGATTAACTGCTCACGAGCAATTTCTTTTTCTTTTTCAATGATTGACATATCAACACCATCGCCGTTTAAAGCAATTGGGTTCATAGCAGCAGCTTGCATTGCAACGTTTTTAGCAGCTTCGTCACCACCTTCTACACTAGCAGATAAAGCAACAATTGTAGCAATTTTACCAGAGTGAACGTATGAACCAATGAAAGCACCTTCTAATTTTTCAAATCCACCGATTTCGATTTTTTCACCGATTACACCAGTTTGTTCGATTAATTTTTCAGCAACTGTCATAGAATCGTTATAAGCCGAAGCTAAAAACTCTTCTTTAGTTTCGAAGTTGAACGCTTTTTCAGCCATTTCGTTAGCTAAAGCTACGAAACCTTCATTTTTACCAACGAAATCGGTTTCACAATTTAATGTAATAACGATACCTTTAGTTTTGTCTGCGTTAACGTAAGCAACAGCAGCACCTTCGGTAGACTCACGGTCTGAACGGTTAGCAGCAACTTTTTGTCCTTTTTTACGTAGAACTTCGATTGCTTTATCGAAATCTCCTTCAGCTTCAACTAAAGCTTTTTTACAGTCCATCATTCCGGCACCTGTAATTGTTCTTAATTTATTTACGTCTGCAGCAGTAATATTTGCCATTGTATTGAGAATTAAATTAATGATTTATAAAATGAAAAAAAGCCGTTAGCGATAGTTACAAAAATATGGAACCATCAGCATAACGACTTTAAGATACTGTTAAGAATTACTCTTCAGTAGATGTAGTAGCTTCTGCTTTAGGAGCTTCAACTTTGGTAGCTTCGTCTTTTTCAGATTTTCTTTCAGAATTTCCTTCAATGATAGCACCTGTAACTAAAGATAATACTTTATCGATTGATTTAGAAGCATCGTCATTTGCTGGGATTACATAATCAACCTCGCGTGGGTCAGAGTTTGTATCAACCATTGCAAAAACTGGAATGTTTAATTTTTGAGCTTCTTTTACTGCGATGTGTTCTGCTTTAATATCAACTATAAACAATGCAGCCGGTAAACGTGTCATATCAGCAATAGAACCTAAGTTCTTTTCTAATTTTGCACGTAAACGATCTACTTGTAAACGCTCTTTTTTAGAAAGAGTTAAAAATGTACCGTCTTTCTTCATACGATCGATCGAAGCCATTTTTTTAACAGCTTTACGAATTGTAACGAAGTTAGTTAACATACCACCTGGCCAACGCTCAGTGATGTAAGGCATGTTAGCTGCTGCTGCTTTTTCTGCAACGATATCTTTTGCTTGTTTTTTAGTCGCTACGAATAATACTTTACGACCTGATGCTGCTATTTTCTTTAAAGCTTCGTTAGCTTCTTCGATTTTAGCTGCTGTTTTATATAGATTGATAATGTGAATACCATTACGCTCCATATAGATGTAAGGAGCCATGTTTGGATCCCATTTTCTAGTCATGTGTCCAAAATGAACACCTGCTTCTAGTAATTCTTTAACTTCTACTTTGTTTGCCATTTTTGTAATAGTTTACGTTCTTGTGTTAGCAATGAATAAGTAGCGAATAAATCGGTCTTATACATTTAGATGCTAAACTACCTCCTGCCTCGGCAGGCGTGCAACAAAAACTTAGATTTTTTAATAAATAATAATAAATATTAACGTTTAGAGAACTGGAATCTCTTACGAGCTTTCTTCTGACCGAATTTCTTACGCTCAACCATACGTGGGTCACGCGTTAATAAACCTTCTGGTTTTAAGATTGCTCTGTTTTCTGCGTCAACTTCACACATTGCACGTGCAATAGCCATACGTACAGCTTCTGCCTGCCCTGTTGTTCCACCACCGTACACGTTAATTTTTACGTCAAAGTTTTCTGCATTTTCTGTCATAGAAAGTGGTTGCATAACTTTGTACTGTAACGTTGCCGTTGGGAAATAAGTTGCGAATTCTTTTTTGTTCACTGTGATGTTACCAGTACCTTCTGTAACATAAACACGAGCTACTGCGGTTTTTCTTCTACCGATTTTGTGAATAACTGCCATTACTTTAAGTCGTTTAAATTAACGGTTTTAGGTTTTTGCGCATCATGTTTGTGTGCAGAACCTACATTTACATTTAAATTACGGAATAATTGCGCACCTAATTTGTTTTTAGGTAACATTCCTTTTACAGCTTTTTCTACTAATAATGCAGGATTTTTCTGTTGCATTACTTTAGCTGTTAATTCTCTTTGACCACCTGGGTAACCTGTGTGACGAATATACGTTTTGTCATTCAGTTTGTTACCTGTTAAGTTGATCTTCTCTGCGTTGATAATAATAACATTATCACCACAGTCTACGTGAGGTGTATAACTTGGTTTGTACTTACCTCTTAAAATCATAGCGACTTTTGAAGCAAGGCGTCCTAAGTTATGACCGTCAGCGTCTACAACAACCCATTCTTTCTGAACGGTTGCTTTGTTTGCTGATACTGTCTTGTAGCTTAAACTTTCCACAATAAATTAATTTTAATTAAACATTCCATTCCCAATAAAGGGAGTGCAAAATTAAACAATTTATTTTACTATACAAATTTGTATGGGTTATTTTTGATTTGTCATGAATTTTGAAAGTTTAAGTAAATCAATACAAGGCTAAATTGATTAACATCAGATGTATTGACAAGCTTTAACATAAGTAAGAACAAAATATATTTCATCAAATCAATACAATTGCGAAAATATCACCAAAAACACCGTTTTTAATGTTAAAAAATAGAAAAATAGCCGTTTTGTTTATTTTTTTAAATTAAATGTAATATTTTTATGGATTACGAACAACATATAACCTATACAATGAAAGAGAAAATCAACCTTTTTCAACGTCAAATTAGTTGGCTTTTGCCCAAAGCTTTCTTAATTTTGGCGTTACTTGCGTTTAATGAAACGTATTCTCAGCCCCCCTGCACAGCAATTGCAACAAATTTCAGTGAAAATTTTGACACAACACCTACTGGCGGTACAACTAATCCTTCTGTCCCCGATTGCTGGAGTTACATTGACAATATGTCTACAACAGGTTACGGATACACAGCTTCTTCAACAACAACCGTAATATCACCTCCAAATTTTTTCAGGTTTTACAGAATGTGTTCTACAGCAAATGTAAACGAAGATTTAACACTTGTATCTCCCGAAACAGTTAATTTAGGAAACGGCACAAAACAAGTACGCTTCTACGCTCGCGGAAATTCAGCAACCGTTACAAGTATATTAGAAGTCGTACGGTTAAACGGAAACACTTCTGCAGCCACAGCTACTGTTTTAGCCACTTTTAATATTACAGGAACATCTTATAGTGAATATATTGTTCCTTTACCTGCAACAACAGACGATTATTTTGGTTTTAGAGTACCTCACAACGGATCTGCTACAACAAACTATCCCTATGCTTTTATTGATGATGTTTTTTATGAGGATTTAGAAACTTGTTTTTTTCCTACAAATGCAACTGTTTCTGCAATTACCCAGAATACAGCTACTATATCGTGGACAGCCTCAATAGATCCAAATATAACAACTTATGATTACGAAGTACGTTCAAGCGGCACTCCAGGTTCAGGAGCAACCGGCTTAGCAGCATCAGGTAATACCGCTGGTGTTTCAGCTAACATTACAGGTTTATCACCTTCTGTAAATTATACAGTTTATGTACGAAGTGTTTGTGGAACTTCAACAGGTAGGTGGAACCCACAGCTAACAACTTTTCAAACACTATGTGGTGTGGTTACAGGTAATTTTTATGAAGGATTTGATACCACTGCAACCGGAACTACATCAAACAACAATTTCCCAAATTGCTGGAGTTATGTTGATGATGTAACCACCACAGGTTACGGTTACGTAAATGCAGCAAACGCACAATCGGGCAGTAATTCATATCGTTTATACAAAACCAATACTACTGCTAATCAAGGACAGAATTTAATTTTAATTTCTCCTGAAACATCAAATTTAGGCAACGGTACCAAGCAATTACGCTTTTCTGTTCGTGCCGGCACAGCTACGAATGTAAACAATTTAGAGATAGTAACTGCAAACGGAGACGATACAAACGCAACATTTACCGTGATACGAACTATTAATGTTGATTATGTTACCTATCAAGAATATATTATTCCGTTACCTGCGACTACCGACGATTATTTTGGTTTTAGATTGGCGCATAACGGTACAACAACACTATCTACCATTCATTTAGATGATATTTATTACGAAGATCTGGCAGACTGTTTTTTTCCTACTGCTTTATCAATAGCTAACATAACCCAGACAAGTGTAGATTTGTCTTGGACTGCGTCGGTTTCAACCAGCGTAACCGGTTATGAATACGAAGTTCGATCTTCTGGCGCACCAGGATCAGGAGCTGTTGGATTAGATGCTACAGGTATAGTTACGGGTACTTCAACAACAGTAACCGGCTTATCACCTTCGCTAGAATATACAGTCTACATTCGCAGTATTTGTGGAACTACAGAAGGAATTTGGAATCCGGTTTCGCAGACTTTTAATACCTTATGTGGAGTTGTTACCGGAAATTTATATGAAAATTTCGATACAACAGCTGCGGGCTCAACATCTAATGCTACGTATCCTAATTGTTGGAGTTATATAGATGATGTTACTTCAACAGGATACGGATATGTTTTGAATAGCACTACTTATGCACAATCACCAACACAATCGTTCAGGTTGTACAGAACAAACTCTACTACAAATGCCGCAGAAGATCTTGTTTTAATTTCGCCTGAAACAGATAATCTTGGAAACGGAAACAAACAGTTGCGTTTTTCAGTTAGATCTTATTTAACAAGCTACACAAACAAATTAGAAATAATATCGCTAGCAGATAATACCACAACTGCAAATGCAACAGTACTGGCAACGATATACAAAGATGATACTGCCTACCAAGAATACATTGTTCCGTTACCGGCAACAACTGATGATTATTTTGCTTTTAGAATGGCATATAATGGTTTAACTGCTGCATCATCTGTAGTAATAGACGATGTTTACTACGAAGATTTATCGCCTTGTATTTTCCCAATGAATATTAATGCAATCGCTATTACCGGAAACACGGCTACCATATCTTGGGATGCTTCTTTAGCAACCGGAGTAACTGGTTACGAATACGAAATACGTACTTCTGGCGATGCCGGTTCCGGAGCCGTTGGTTTAGAAACAAGCGGTACCGTTACAGGAACATCTGTAAATATTACTGGTTTAGATCCTGCTACGCAATACTTTGTTTACGTTCGAAGTATTTGTGGATTAACCAATGGCATCTGGACCACATTTCCTGTTAACTTTTACACTTTATGCGGAATAGTTACCGGAAATTTCTATGAAGGTTTTGATACGACCGAAACAGGAACTACAACAAATAATAATTTCCCTTATTGTTGGAGTTATGTTGATGAAGTAGTTTCAACAGGATATGGCTATGTAAATGCTGTAAATGCACAATCACCAAGTAATTCTTACAGAATGTACCGAACTAATACGGTTGCTAATCAAGGTCAGAACTTAAGATTAATTTCCCCAGAAACAGATAATTTAGGAAACGGTAATTGGGTAAAACAAGTACGCTTTTCTGTAAGAGGAACAAGTACATCACCTCAAATCTTAGAGGTATTTACTGCCAATGGCACTACATCGGCAGCTAACTTTACCGTATTAGATACTATTACTATAAACAGTACTACTTATCAAGAATACACTGTGTATCTTCCACACACAACAGATGATTTCTTTGGCTTTAACTTACCGCATAACGGCACAACTATAGCTGGAACTGTGCATATTGATGATGTATATTATGAAAACACCCCATCATGCAAACCTATTTTATCGAAAGATATCATCATAAGCAATGTGTCTAAAAATGGAGCAGCGATTAGTTGGATAGACATCATGAACCTTAGCAGTGTTTCTTACATGGTTGAAGTACGTGAAACCGGTAATCCAGGCGATCCTGGTGCATCTTTCATTGGCACAACTGCTCCTGGTGTAACAACTATAAATGCTACAGCATTAAACCCTAGTACCAAATACAGCGTCTATGTAAAAGTACTATGTTCTGCAACAGATGAAAGTATATGGACTTATGGAGGAGATTTGCAAACATTATGCGACTATCCAGATTTTGTATCTTACACTACTTCGTCGGATTTATGTGGTTCTCAAAAAGCAATGTTAGATGCAGTATTAACAGATCAAACAGCAGAAGCAGCTTGGTACGATGCCGAAAATGATATTGTTCCATTATATGTAGGACCAAATTTTGTTTCAGACACCGATGTAACTCAAGACAGAAGTTTTTGGTTAAGAAGTAGAAAATTAGTACCAGATTCTGATGTACAAATTGGAGACGGAACATTATCTGCTGTTGGTAACCAAACTTTCCTTTATCATTTATGGGGAGGCTACAAACATCAGTATATTTTTACTGCTGCCGAGTTAAGTGCAACAGGTTTAACAGCAGGACCTATTACAGCTCTAAAATTTGATGTTGTAACTGTTGGAACACCTAACAGAAACGACTTCAGTATTTCATTAGGAACAACCACACAAACTGCAGCTACAACAACTCATATTGATAATAACAATTTATCACAAGTTTATAGTAATGTTTCAGAAACTTTCGCTGTAGGTATTAAAACATTTACTTTTGCAACTCCATACTTGTGGGACGGTGTAAGTAATATAGTTGTACAAACTGTTTGGAGTAACCAAAACACAGGCGGTGGTAGCACCGGCGGTAGTGGTGCTTTAAGGTATCATACAACAGATATAAACATGAATACCTATACTTGGGCTGACAATAGAACTGCTGCTGAATTTATAAGCACACTTACAGGGAACGTTAACGGTAGTGGAGGAACATCTACTAATAGCGGAAGACCAAATACAGTATTTGTTGGAGTTGCAGGTTGTATATCTCCAGCTATAGAAATTCCTGTTACAGTGGCACCTAAACCAGCTTTTGAACTATCTACAGATAAAGTTATTTCTTGTGATGGTGATATTTCGTCTCCTGTAACTATTACGACTAATCTTGGAGGATACGATACCTTTATATGGACGCCAAGTACAGGCGTTAGTGGCGATGAAGTAAACGGATGGACATTCAACACCAATCAAGAGCAGAAATATACTTTAACAGCAAGCCAATCAAACGGAATTTGCGAGCAGATAAAAACAGTTTTAGTAACTGCGGGAATCAAACCAGAGCCAAACACTAATTTAGCAACTGTTCATAATGTATGTAAAAACACCGTTACCGAACTTAATGTATTGGAAAGTTTACCCAATAGTGCTACAATTGGTAACTTAACAACAACTACAGCCCCAACAAGCGAAGTATCGGCTTTTGTACAAAGTTCAGCGCATTCTAAGCAGCAATACATTTACAGCGCCGCTGAATTACAAACACAAGGCTTAACCACAGCTGGATATATTACCGAGTTGGCTTTTGAAACCATAAATTCAGGATCAAGCATGACCAATGATAATTATGTTGTAAAAATGATGTTAAGTCCAAACACCACTTTTCCTGACAATAATTTTGTTGCCGGAAACTTCCATACAGTATATTCGGCTACTACACATACACATACTTTTCAGGGTGCACAAAATATTGTGTTAGATCATCCTTTTTATTGGGATGGTCAATCGAACATCATTGTACAGATTACGCAGCAAGGTACAGGTGTTGGTAACAATGCAGAAACATATTTTACTTCATCAACAGGTAATGTAGGTCTTTATAGTTCAGGCGCAACCGATGCAGATCCTATAAGTGGATCAATAACAACTGACCGTCTTGATTTAACATTCGGTTTAGAACAGTCAAAAGTAACATGGTCGCCTGCTGCAAACTTGTACTTAGATGCGGCTACAACAATTCCATACACCAACGGAACAAATGCCTTAACGGTTTACACCATACAAAGTTTAAGTGGAACACAAGTCTATACAGCATTACTTACTGCTCCGAGCGGTTGTTCAACAAGTGTAGATTATACTATTAATGTTGCAGATGTTAGAACACCAATTGTTCAAGGTCAAACATTTTGTGAGGCGACACCTGTAACCGATGTAGTTGTAACGGGACATCAGGGTGCCACATTAATTTTTTATGATACTGCAACGGGAACTACACCAATAACTACTATTTCACAAACAGGTACTTATTATGTAGAAGCAGTTTTAGGGTCATGTAAATCGGCACGTATTCCGTTTACAGCTACCATTACACCATTAGACTTACCTACAGCATTATTTACCCAGATAATATGTGGTTCCGGAACAATTGCTGATTTAACCGCAACTGGTGTAAGCGGATCGCAAATAAACTGGTATGATTCTGCAACTTCAACAACTGTTCTGTCAAGTACACATCCTTTAGTGGATAATACTACCTATTATGCAGCACAACAATTAGGAAATTGCGAATCGGGAAGAATCGCTGTATTGGTAAGTATCAACACAACACCTCTTCCTGCGTTAACATCACAAACAATTACCGTATGTGGAGATTTAACTTATGGAAGTATCGATCTAAATCAAATAAGCGGATCTGAATTAATATGGTATCCGTCTGCAACATCGCAAACACCAATACCAAATACAGGTTCTATTGTCAGCGGAACTTATTATGTATCACAGAAATTAAACAATTGTGAATCGGCTCGTGTGCAAATAACCGTAACCAGCGCTCAAAGTACTGTTCCAGCACCAACGGCGGGTGTTCAAAACATTTGTGGTAGTGGTACGGTAGCACAATTATCGGCAAACATTCTACCTAATGCTATTGCACTTTGGTACAGCGACGCTACATCAACCACACCATTACAACTTACAGATGTATTAGTAAGCGGAACTTATTATTTAGCTCAGCAAGAAGGTAACTGTATATCGCCAAAAATTCCGGTTGCTGTACGCGTAACAAACACGGCAGCTCCAGATTTAGCTCCATTTACATTATGCGAAGGATCAACAGTAGCAGATTTAACTATTTCTGAACCTACAGGTGTATCGCACAAGTGGTTTATCAACAGTAGTTCTACGACCGAATTACCATTAACCGATATTTTAATCAGCGGATATTACTTTGTTGTTCGCGTTGAAAACGGTTGTGAATCTGCAAGAACGCAAGTACAAGTTACCATTAACAGCAGACCCGAAAGTCCAACAGGTGCATCGCCACAAACATTTACAGATTATGCAGAAATAAGTAATTTGATTATGGATGAACCTAATGTAATCTGGTACATTACTTATGAAGATGCATTAAATGGAATTAATCCTTTAAATCAGGATATGCCTTTGGTAAATGGAACAACGTATTATGCAGTAATTATCGGTGTAAACGGATGCCCGAGTTTACCAACACCAATTGAAACAATTATTGTTTTAGGTATAAATGATTTTGATTTAAGCAAATTGAAATACTACCCTAATCCGGTAAATGATCTTTTAACAATTACTTATGCAGATGTTATTACAAATGTAGAAGTGTTTGATTTAAACGGAAGAATGGTTATCAAACGTGATTTTGACAATCAAACTGTTCAGTTAGATTTTAGCAACTTAAGTGCAGGAACTTATATGCTGAATATTAAAACTAAAGAAAATAGTCAATTTGTGAAAATTGTGAAGAAATAATTCTCTTCAATAATAAAAGTTAAAGCCGTTCGTAATGAACGGCTTTTTTTGTTTAAGTATAAATATTACATATTTGCTTTTGGGTCTTCACCATATTCGTTTGGTCCTTTATCGCCTTCTGTGAAAGCTAAAATCAGGTTATATATTGGTATCAACATAAACCAACCGCTTTTACCAACATCGTGCATTCTTCTAATAGCAACACCAATTCCAGGAAGAAGTGTAGCAAGCATATACAAACCACCAATCATGCTTAAAAAAGCCATTTCTGTGATACCTGCCAAGATTATTAAGCCGTAGCCAATAATCATATTAATTAAGAAAAACCACCAATATTCAGATCTTCTTGCCCTACCGTTAAAAACAGCATAATTTTTTAAAACTTTTAAATAATAATTCATGATATTTTTTTTAAAATTTTATCAAACATAACAATTTTAACAAAATTTAACAAAAACATCTTTAGCTAAAATATCAAAATAGCATGTTAATGCGCGTCTAACCAATTCACGCCCTCGCCTATTTCTACTTCTAATGGAACAGCTAATTGAAAAGCATTTTCCATTTCTTCTTTAATAATTGGTTTTACCTTTTCTAATTCTGTTTTAGGAACATCAAAAACCAACTCATCGTGTACTTGTAACAACATTTTGGTTTCCAGATTTTCTTTTATCAATCGGTTGTGAATGTTAATCATGGCAATTTTAATGATATCGGCAGCAGATCCTTGTATAGGTGCGTTTACCGCATTACGTTCTGCACCGCCACGAACCACGGCATTTTGCGAGTTGATATCTTTTAAATATCTGCGACGACCCGAAACGGTTTGCACATAACCATACTCACGAGCAAATTCAATTTGCGTGTTAATGTATTCGCGTAATTTTGGATAGGTTGCGTAATAAGCATCAATCAATTCTTTGCTTTCGGCACGATTTAAACTGGTTTGCTGACTTAAACCAAAAGCAGAAACACCATAAATAATTCCGAAGTTTACCGTTTTAGCATTACTACGTTGTTCTCGTGTAACCTCATCTAACGCTACATTGAAAACTTTTGCAGCGGTTGATTTATGAATGTCTTCTTGTTTTTTAAACGATTCAATCATATTTGGTTCTTCACTTAAAGCTGCGATAATTCGAAGTTCAATCTGTGAATAATCGGCAGAAACCAGCACATGATTTTCATCTCTGGCAACAAAGGCTCTACGAACTTTTTGTCCGCGTTCTGTACGAATTGGGATATTTTGCAAATTCGGATTATTCGAACTCAACCTTCCCGTAGCCGCAACCGCCTGCATATAATCGGTATGCACGCGACCCGTTTTAGGGTTTATTTGTGTTGGCAACGCATCAACATACGTGTTTTGTAACTTAACAATTTGACGCCATTCTAAAATATCGCGAACAATTTCGTTATCTTTTGCCAAATCGCTCAAAACTTCTTCGCCCGTTGCATATTGACCGGTTTTGGTTTTCTTTATTTTGCCCGAACCAATTTTAAGCTTTTCAAAAAGGATGACACCCAACTGTTTTGGCGATGCCAGATTGAACTCTTCTCCGGTGGTTTCAAATATTTTTGCTTGAAGATTTTGCGCTTCTGCTGATAATTCTACCGAAAGTGTTTTTAGATAATCAACATCTAACCGAATTCCTTCCGATTCCATTTCGGCTAAAACAGAAACCAACGGACTTTCGATTTTATCAAACAATTCTCTTGTTTTGCTTTGATCTAACTTCGGAGCAAAAGTTTCTTTCAACTGATACGTAACATCGGCATCTTCACCCGCATATTCCTTTACATCTTCTACCGAAACATCGCGCATAGATCTTTGACCTTTACCTTTTTTTCCAATTAATTCTTCGATCGATTTTGGCTGATACTGCAAATACGTTTCCGACAAAATGTCCATATTATGACGCATATCAGGGTTTATCAAGTAATGCGCAATCATAGTATCGAACAAAAAGCCTTTAACTTCTACGTTGTAATTTTTAAGGACTTTAATATCGTATTTTAAGTTTTGACCGATTTTTATAATTTGATCATTCTCTAAAAACGGACGGAATAGTTCAATCAACTCCTGTGCTTCGTCTTGATTTTCAGGGAACGGAATGTAATATGCCGAACCTTTTGCGTACGAAAACGACATACCAACCAATTCTGCCAAATTAGCATCAATACTGGTTGTTTCGGTATCAAAACAAACTTCGGTTTGTTCCAACAACGTTTTTACGAATAACTGTACGGCAAATTTTCCTTGAACCAGCTGATAAAAATGATCGGTATTTGACAAGGTTTTGTAGTAACCTTCGTCGGTAATTTTAATTTCGGTATCGCCCGTTTCAAAAAGCGAAAACTGATCGATGCTTTTCACAGGTTGCTTGCCAATTGGTGTTGGCTGCGTCATTACAACTTCGTCTGCAAAAATTTTATTGAACTGTTCTTTCATTCTGCGGAATTCCAATTCTTGAAAAATCGCTTCGGTTTTTTCTACATCGGGTTTATCTAACCTAAAAAATTCTTCTTCAAATTCTACCGGACAATCTAAAAAGATACGTGCCAATTCTTTTGAAAGGAGACCAATTTCTTTATTAGCTTCGATCTTTTCACGCATTTTTCCTTTTAGCTTATCGGTATTTTCCAACAGGTTTTCCATTGAACCAAATTCTGCCAACAGTTTCTTTGCAGTTTTTTCACCAACGCCTGGTAATCCAGGAATATTATCAACAGCATCGCCCATCATTCCCAAGAAATCGATTACTTGCAAAGGATCTTGCACTTCGAATTTTTCCTGCACTTCTTTAACTCCCCAAATTTCTATGCCGTTGCCCATACGTGCCGGGCGGTACATAAAAATATTTTCGGAAACCAGCTGTGCATAATCTTTATCTGGTGTTACCATGAAAACCTGAAAACCTTCTTTTTCTGCTTTTTTAGATAAAGTTCCAATTAAATCGTCGGCTTCAATTCCCGGAACTTCGATAATTGGAATATGCATTGCGGTTAAAATCTCTTTGATATAAGGTATCGAAATCTTAATAGCTTCTGGTGTTTCATCACGATTTGCTTTGTATTCCGGGAAAATTTCGCATCGCGCCTGGCTTCCATCCTTATCAAAAGCTACTGCCAAATAATCGGGACGTTCGCGTTTTATAACATCCATTAACGAGTTCATAAAACCCATAACCGCCGATGTATCTAAACCTTTTGAGTTGATGCGGGGATTTTTTATAAAAGCATAATACCCACGAAAAATAAGCGCGTAGGCATCTAAAAGAAATAAACGTTTGTGGTTATTCATACTAACTGTTTCAAGAGCATCAAAAGTACAAAAAAGTTATGAGTTGTGCGTTTTTAGTTCTCTGCTGAAACTAATTGCTGTGAGCCGAAAACGAAAAACTGTTAAAGTATTAAAAACGGTATTCGATAAAAAATCAAATTGGTGTATTTTTGATTCAAACTAAAACAGAATGATTCAAAAATTTATATACGCTATTCTACTTTTCATAATTCTTGGCGAAGTTTACACCTGCCACCTTATTTATAAATTCACAAAGAAAAGATCGGTCGTTTTTGCGTATCTGCTTTTATTGGTTACCATAATTGCCAGCCTGTTTTTTTACTTTAAAGGCAGCGATCAATCTAAAGGACAAACTGCAGAAAGTATGCACGTCATGGCATTATTACTGCTTTTTTTGTTACCAAAAATACTTATAAGCATTCCGTTGTTTTTTGAAGATATGTTCCGATTTACGCGATGGACAAGCAATAAATTCATTTATAAAAAGATTATTACAAATTCGCGCAGCAGTTTGTTGACCAAAATTGTATTAACAGCCGCTGGTTTACTTACACTTTCTATAATTTACGGAGTTTTTGTAGGAAAATACAATTTTAAAGTACGCGAAGAAACCATTGCTTTTAAAGATTTACCCGCTGGTTTTGATGGATTGAAAGTTCTACAGATATCAGATTTACATGTAGGAAGTTGGGATAATAAAGAAGCCATTGAAAAAGGTATTGAAATGATAAATGCCCAAGAATACGATATTTTACTTTTTACAGGTGATTTTGTAAATACGCTGGCTACTGAAGCCGACCCGTGGATTGAAGCATTGCAAAAGATCAAAACACCAAAATATGGTAAATTTGCTGTTTTAGGAAACCACGATTATGGTGAATACGTTAAGTGGGATACCGAAGCTGCTAAAGAAGCAAATTTTACCGCAATAAAAAACAATATAGAGAAAAGTGGATTTAAACTGCTTTTAAATGAAAACGTAGTTTTAAAAAACAACAACGATTCTATTTATTTGTTAGGCGTTGAAAACTGGGGATTGAACTTTAAAAAAGCCGGCGATTTAAAGAAAACATCAGAAAATGTTCCAACCGATGCCTTTAAAATTGTAATGACACATGATCCGTCGCATTGGGATGCAGAAATTGTGAATCATCAACAGAAATACCAGCTTACCTTATCGGGGCATACACACGGAATGCAGTTTGGCTTTGATATTCCAAAGGTGTTAGAATGGAGCCCGGCAGAATATATTTACCCGGAATGGGGCGGTTTGTACAACAAAGGACACCAGTATATTTACGTGAACCGTGGTTTTGGTTTTCATGCGTATTCGGGCAGAGTTGGTATTTGGCCTGAAATTACCGTTTTAGAACTAAAAAAAAGTAAATAATAAAAGGTTAATTACCGAAAAATTATAATTTTGTATTGATAGAAAAAAGAGTGATATGTCAAAATTTGGTGATTTAATAAACTCAAACATTCCGGTTTTAATTCAGTTTACTGCTGAACATAATCCCGAATGCGAGCAAATGCAACAAATTATAGAAGAGGTAGCAGTAGAAATGGGTGAAAAACTGACCATAATTAATATTGATACCATAAAAAATCCGGAATTGGTTGATGCACTTCGCATTAAAACCGAACCAACCTTAATGGTTTATAAAAACGGCGCAATGGTTTGGCGACAGTCAGGTATTACCGATAAAAATTCATTGGTAATGATTGCGAAAGCGTTTAATTAAAAAAGAATAAATAATTTATAAAATACAACATCTCAATTTTTGGGATGTTTTTTTATTTGTAGTTTTACAGCATAAAAATTTAGAAAATGTTTACAGTAAACGAAATTCACGAAGCACACGCGAAAGTAAAATCGGGTGCCGATTTCCCTAAATACATTCAGGAGATCAAAAAAATGGGCGTAACAAGTTTTGAAACCTGGGTAAAAGACAGTCATACCAATTATTTTGGATCGAACAACTTCTCTACTCAATCAGAAGCGCAATATCCCTAATTATCAATACAAGAAACAAGTAACAAAGATGAATTTGCTCGTCTTTTAAAGATTCACCAACAAGGCGAAACAGATTATTTTACTTTTTGCAATCATTGTGCAGAAACAGGCGTTGAAAAATGGGTTGTTGATTTAGATGCTTTAACTTGTACCTATTACGATAAAAAAGGAAATGAAATTTTAACAGAACAGATTCCGGGTTAATTTTTTTATCTTTATTGATATCTAAAAAACACATCCTATGAAAAACATCGCACAAAACAATCAAGCAGCAAATATAATATTAATAGCCAGTTTTTTTATTCTATTATATTGGAATTTTGTTCATAATTTTGATATGTATCAATACGCAGTTGCTGGTGCATTGTATGAATTGAGTGCTTTGCTTGTTGCAGCCGGCACTTTTATTTTGCCGTTGTTTATTTTGATAGTGGCTTTGGTAAGTAAATTCAGCCTAAACAAAAAATATTATATTGCTTTAGGTATTTTGGCGCTAACCATTATACTTTTATTTACGATTTATAATTAAAAAGAGTTCCAAATTTAGAACTCTTTTTTTATACAAAACTGTTGTTTTTAAATATATCTTGATTGATCTGATCAATGTAGTTTAAAACTTCATCTTTTCCAAATTCACTTTCAGACGATGTTACAAAAAATGGCGGTACTTCTTCCCAACCATTGGCGTGCAATGCTTTTGTGTAAGCTGCCGTATGTTTTTGAATACTTCCTTTACTTATTTTGTCGGCTTTTGTAAAGATAATTCCAAACGGAACACCACTTTCACCTAAATAAGTAATAAACTCCAAATCTATTTTTTGTGCTTCGTGACGAATATCAACCAAAACAAAAGCACTTACCAATTGTTCGCGTTTTTCAAAATATTCGGTAATGAATTTCTGAAAGATCGCTTTGGTTGATTTTGAAACCTTTGCATATCCGTATCCAGGTAAATCGACCAAAAACCAATTGCTGTTGATTTTAAAATGATTTATTAACTGTGTTTTTCCCGGACGACTTGATGTTTTTGCCAGATTTTTATTGTTGGTAAGCATATTAATCAGTGAAGATTTCCCAACATTAGATCTTCCTATAAAAGCATATTCAGGAATAGGTTCGGTTGGACATTTCTTTACATCCGAATTACTTATAATAAATTCAGCAGTATTAATCTTCATAATTACTTTATATTTCGTTTTTCAAACCACTGGTCTAAAATTTCATTAAACTCGTTCGGTTTTTCCATCATTGCAGCATGCCCGCATTTATCAATCCAAAAAAGATCCGAATCTGGTAACAGTTCATGAAATTCTTCGGCAACATCGGGTGGTGTTACAATATCGTTCTTCCCCCAAATAATGCAGGTTGGTGTGTGCATTTTCGGCAGATCTTTTGCCATGTTGTGACGAATAGCACTTTTTGCAATCGTCAATGTTTTAATCAGCTTAATACGGTCGTTAACCGTTGTAAAAACATCATCAACAATTTCTTTGGTAGCAACCGCCGGATCGTAAAAAACATCTTCGGCTTTCTTTTTTATAAACTCGTAATCGCCACGGCGCGGATAAGAATCGCCCATTGCACTTTCGTACAAACCAGAACTTCCGGTAATTATTAAGGCTTCAACAGATTCTGGGTGCATTTTGGTGTAGTACAACGCAATATGCCCGCCCAGCGAATTCCCCAATAGAATAATTTTCTCGTATTTTTTATGTTTTACAAAATCGTGTACAAATTTTGCAAAAGCTTTTATATTGGTCTTTAGTATATTTAAAGTATAAATAGGTAATTCTGGTAGTACAACTTTATATCCTTTTTTAGGAAAATAATCTGATACTCCATCAAAATTACTTAAGCCGCCCATTAAACCGTGTAAAATAATAATTGGTGTTCCTTCACCAATTTCAATATATCTAAACTTTCCTTCTTCTTTTATGTTTCGCTCCATATATGCGATTTCAATTCGTACAAATATACGATATTAATAAAAAATCGTGTAAAGTTAAAGTAGTTTAATTACTAATTGCTGTTTAAGCTACCCAACCTAACCCTTTTAGTTATTTAAATGTTTTGCATTTTTACGTGGTAAATGTCCATTTATTTTGAAAGATACTTATATATTTTTTAAGCTTACGTAAAAATCTTTAAAAATTATTTTAATCCTTATAATCAATCACTTACAAAAACAGAACGCGTAATTAAAAACTTATCAACAAAGTGGTAAAAAGTGGTAGGAAGTGGTAAAATTTAATTACTTTTGTTTTGTATTTAATCTAATATCAAAATTTAATGCAACCAATAGTAGGTACATACGAATGTAAAATTGACACCAAAGGAAGGGTGTTGATACCTGCTGCATTAAAAAAACAACTGATTTCAATTGGCGATGGTTTTATTCTAAAACGCTCTGTTTATGAGAAATGCGTAGAGCTTTGGCCAATGAACGAATGGAACAAAATGTTAGAAAAACTAAACGAATTAAACCGTTTTAACCGCAAGGCAGACACCTTTATTCGCAAGTTTATGGCGGGCGTAAAGATAGTTGATATCGATGACGCCGGACGTTTGCAAATGAGTAAAGATTTGGTTGAATTCGCAAATATTTCTAAAGACGTGGTGTTTTCATCGAAAATTAACCTGATTGAAATCTGGGATAAAGATTTATACGAACAAATTGTAAACGACGAAGAAATTGACTTTGGCGATTTAGCCGAAGAAGTGATGGGAACAATAAATAATTATGGAGCATAACGAATACGAATATCACAACCCCGTACTTTTAAAAGAAACGGTTAACGGTTTAAACATAAAGCCCGATGGAGTTTATGTTGATGTTACTTTTGGCGGTGGCGGACATTCGAAAGAAATTATGCGCCACTTGGGACCCAACGGAAAATTGTTCGCTTTTGACCAGGATACCGATGCGCTAGAAAATGCAATAGACGATGACCGTTTTATATTGATAAATGAAAATTTCCGCTTCATTAAACGATTTTTACGTGTTTACGGAATTAAGCAGGTTGATGGAATTTTGGGCGATTTTGGTGTATCATCTCATCAGTTCGATGTTGCCGAAAGAGGATTTTCAACTCGTTTTGACGCCGAATTAGATATGCGCATGAACCAAAACAGCAGTCTTTCTGCCTATGAAGTAATCAACGATTATGACGAAGCCGCATTAAGCAAAATGTTTTTCTCTTACGGCGAATTAAACAACGCACGCGGCTTGGCTGCAGCAATTATAACCGCAAGAAAAGAAGAACCAATAAAAAATTCAGAACAGTTAAAAAAAATATTCTCGCGTTTTTTACCAGCGCATAAAAGCAATAAAATTTTAGCGCAGATTTATCAGGCAATTCGTATTGAAGTAAATCAGGAAATGGATGCTTTAAGAGAATTCTTGGAACAATCGTTAGAAATACTAAAACCGGGCGGGCGATTAAGCGTAATATCGTATCATTCTTTAGAAGACAGATTGGTAAAACGCTTTATTAAAAACGGAATGTTTGAAGGCGAACCCGAACGCGACTTTTTCGGAAGATTTGAAGTTCCTTTTGAAACTATAGGAAAACTGATCGTTCCAACCGACGAAGAAATTAAAGAGAATAACCGTGCACGAAGTGCCAAATTAAGAATAGCAGAAAAAAAATAGAATGGGATTAAACAATATAATAAAAGCAAAATTTTTGGTTGAAGGGCAATCGTTGAAAAATTGGCTTTTTATTATATACATTGTTTTCTGGACGTTGGTCTTGATTGCAAACAACCACTTTTACGAACAAAAAATGATGAAGGCTAAAGATTTAACCGAACAGGTTAAAGAACTTCGATCAGAATTTGTTGATAAAAGATCAGAATTAATGCAATTGAGAATGGAATCGAATGTTTCTAAAGAGATGGAATTTTACCAAATCTTACCGTCATCGGTTCCACCAAAAAAAGTAAAAGTTGTTATAGAGAAAGAAAAAAAGTGGTATGAGATATGGGATTAGCGAAGAAAACAGAAAATAACAGAATTTACTTTGTTTTCTTTGGAATGCTTGCCATTGGTATTGCCATTTTTTTAAAAATGAGCATCATTCAGTTTAAAGAGGGCGAACAATGGCGCAGTAAAGCCGACAGTTTAACGATAAAAGACGAGATTATTCCGGCAAACCGCGGAAACATCTATTCGGCAGACGGCAGTTTACTGGCAACATCTATTCCAAAATACACGGTTTATTTCGATCCGTATTCACCATCAAACGAACATTTCGAACAAAATATACGCGGTTTTTCAGATTCTTTAGCCAAGTTCATTCCAAAAAAATCAGCAGGCGAATATGAATCTTATTTCCGCAAAGCACGTTCAAACAAAAAGCGCTACGTACATATTGCCACTAAATTAAGCTACACGCAGTACATGAAACTAAAATCGTTTCCACTGTTTAATCTGGGCAAGTACAAAGGCGGAATGATTGTTAACCAGGTGCATGTACGCGAATATCCAATGGGAATGATCGCTAACAGAACCATAGGTTACGAACGTGTTAACGACGATAAAACAATTACAAGAAAAGGTATTGAAGCTGCCTTTACCGACTATTTAACAGGTAAAGAGGGTAAGCGTAAGGTACAGAAAATGTCTAAAAACCTTTGGAAACCAATTCACGACGAAAACGAGATTGATCCAAAAGACGGTTACGACATTACAACAACAATAGATGTGTATGTTCAGGATATTGCGCACCACGCCTTGTTAAGTTCTTTGGAATACTATGAAGCCGATCACGGAACAGTGATTGTGATGGAAACAAACACCGGGCAGATTAAAGCAATATCGAACCTTGGAAAGATTGATGACGGATCGTACCGCGAAACCGTAAATTATGCGGTTTTAGAACGCCATGATCCGGGTTCTACCTTTAAACTGGCATCGTATTTAGCTTTGTTAGATGATGGAAAAGCCGATACCGCAACAATTTACGACACTCATGGTGGAGTTGTAACTTTTTCTGGTAGACAGGTTCGCGATTCGAACCGACGCGGTTATGGAAAAATCTCTTTAGGTCGTGCGTTTGAAGTTTCATCGAACACCGTTGTTACGCAAGCAGTAAATCAGGCTTATAAAGACAATCCGAAAGGTTTTACAGATAAAATGAAAGATTTTGGCTTCAACGCTACTTTAGGATTGGATCTTAAAGGCGAACCAAAATCGTACATTCCTGTTCCGGGCGATAGAAATTGGAGTAAAATTGCCTTGCCATGGATGGCTTACGGCTACGGAATTCTGGTAACGCCAATGCAAACGCTTACGCTTTACAACGCTGTTGCAAATAACGGCGAAATGGTAAAACCACAGTTTGTAAAGGAAATTCGCGATGTAAATCAGGTGATCAGAACTTTTGATAAAGAAGTAATCAACCCGCAAATTGTAAAACCAAAAGTGGTTAAAGAAATGCAGGCAATCATGAAGAACGTGGTTTTAAGAGGAACCGGAAAAGGTTTACTTTCGCACGATTTTTCAATGGCTGGGAAAACAGGAACAGCGCAAATGAATTACGGAAACCGTGGCGGAATGTATTATGCATCGTCTTTTGTAGGATATTTCCCTGCCGATAATCCAAAGTATTCGTGTATCGTGGTAATCCATCGACCAACAAAACATAGTTATTATGGTGGCGATGTTGCCGGGCCGGTTTTTAAACGTATCGCACAAAAGATTTTTACCGATGTGCCTTCGTTGAAAGAAATCAAAAACATAGAAACTCCGTCACAAGCGGCAGTAAAAAGTTATAAAAAATATTACGCAAACGTAAAGCAGTCGGGTTCTGCAATGCCTAATGTAGTTGGCTTACCGGCAATGGATGCGGTAGCCATATTAGAAAATTTAGGTTTAAAAGTACAAATTGTAGGTTTTGGAAAAGTAACCAAACAATCGGTAGCAAACGGAGAAAGAATTACAAAACAACAAATAATTACATTAGAATTAAGTTGAAAAAATTAAAAGACATATTATATAAAGTATCGATAGATGCTGTTAGAGGTTCTACTAGTTTAGACATCTCTGATATTGTCTTTGATTCAAGAAAGATCACTCCGAACTGTGTTTTTATTGCACAAAAAGGAACTATTTCGAACGGACACGATTATATTGAAAAAGCCATTGAAAACGGTGCAACTGCAATAGTTTATGAAGACGATCCTGCGGTTTTTTCCGATCACGTAACCTACGTTAAAGTAGCCGATGCCAATATTGCATTAGCATTCATCGCAGCTAATTTTTACGATAATCCATCAGAAAAATTGTCTTTGGTTGGTGTTACCGGTACAAACGGCAAAACAACTATTGCTACATTACTGCATCAGTTGTTTACAAAAGCAGGCTACAAAGTTGGTTTATTATCAACCGTAAAAATATTAATTGGTAACGATGCTTATCCAGCAACGCATACCACACCCGATTCTATTTCAATAAACAACTACTTAAACCAAATGGTTCAGGCGGGTTGCAGTTATTGTTTTATGGAAGTTAGTTCGCACGGAATTGCGCAAAAACGTACCGATGCATTAGTGTTTAAAGGTGGAATTTTTACCAATCTTTCGCACGATCATTTAGATTATCACAAAACATTTGCAGAGTATCGCAATGTAAAAAAAACGTTTTTTGATTCACTTCCAAAAACTGCTTTCGCAATTAGCAATGCCGATGATAAAAACGGAGCTTTTATGTTGCAAAACTGTGATGCAAAGAAAACAATGTACAGCATACAGAATGTTGCCGACGTAAACGGAAAAATCATTGAAAGTCAGTTTAACGGTATGTTGTTAAACATCAATAATCAGGAAGTTTGGGTACAGCTAATCGGTAAATTCAATGCATCAAACCTATTGGCAATTTACGCAACCGCTTTAGAATTAGGTTTAAGCAAAGAAGAAGTTTTGGTGCATTTAAGCACACTGCAAAGTGTTTCGGGTAGATTTCAGTTTATCGTATCAAAAACAAAAATCACCGCGATTGTAGATTACGCACATACGCCAGACGCGTTGGAAAACGTACTGAAAACCATTGCCGAAATACGGACGTTTAACGAACAATTGTTTACAGTTGTAGGTTGTGGCGGAAATCGCGATAAAGAAAAACGCCCGGTAATGGCACGTATTGCAACAGAAAATAGTGATACGGTTATTCTAACGTCAGACAATCCGCGTAACGAAGATCCTTTTGAGATTTTAAAAGACATGGAAGCAGGTGTTGAAGCACAAAATACCAACAAATATCTAACGATAGAAGACCGTCATCAAGCCATAAAAACAGCCTGCAAAATGGCGAAAGAAGGCGATATTATTTTAATTGCCGGCAAAGGACACGAAGATTATCAGGAAATAAAAGGTGTGAAACATCACTTTAACGATTTAGAGGAAGTTATCAATTTTTTAAACGAATTAAATAAGTAAAATGCTATACTACTTATTAAAATATTTAGACTCAATGTTCGATTTTCCGGGATCGGCACTGTACCAGTTCATCACCTTTCGTTCGGGAATGGCGTTTATTTTATCCTTATTGGTATCAACCCTATTCGGAAAAAAAATCATCAATTATTTGCGCAGACAGCAAATTGGTGAAACCGTTCGTGAGTTAGGTTTAGAAGGTCAGAACGAAAAAGCAGGAACGCCAACAATGGGTGGTATCATCATTATCATGGCGACGTTAATTCCGGTTTTGTTGTTGGCACGATTAGAAAACATCTACGTTTTGGTTTTGATTTTAACCACAATCTGGATGGGTGTTATTGGATTTTTAGACGATTACATTAAAGTTTTTAAGAAAGATAAAGAAGGTTTAAAAGGAAAATTCAAAGTTGTAGGACAAATTGGTTTGGGAGTTATTGTAGGAGCGATCTTCTATTTCCATCCGAATATTACCGTGCGCGATACGCCTAGTATTTTGTTGGAAACCGGCGTAACAAGTAAGTTTGATATTAAATCAACCACTACAACTATTCCGTTTTTTAAAGATAACGAGTTTAATTACGGACAGTTGATTTCGTGGATGGGCGACGGATACGAGAATTACATCTGGTTAATTTTTATACCAATTGTGATTTTCATTGTAACGGCAGTTTCAAACGGAGCCAATTTAACCGATGGAATCGATGGTCTCGCCGCAGGAACATCCGCCATAACCGTTGTGGCATTGGGAATTTTTGCATTTGTGTCGGGTAACTTTGTTTTTGCAAACTACCTCAATATTATGTACATACCCAATTCCGGTGAAATGACGGTTTTCATCGCCGCCTTTGTAGGTGCGCTCGTCGGTTTTCTCTGGTACAATGCCTTTCCAGCACAGGTTTTTATGGGCGATACCGGAAGTTTAACCATTGGTGGTGTCATTGCCGTTTTGGCAATTGCAGTTCGTAAAGAAATGTTGATTCCTGTTTTATGCGGAATTTTCCTTGCAGAAAACCTTTCGGTAGTTGTTCAGGTAGCATATTTTAAATATACCAAGCGAAAATACGGCGAAGGTCGACGCATTTTATTAATGTCGCCATTGCATCATCATTACCAGAAAAAAGGATATCACGAAAGTAAAATTGTAACCCGTTTTTGGATTGTAGGTATCTTTTTGGCAATTTTCTGTGTTGTATCATTAAAACTAAGATAGCATGCGATTGGTAATTTTAGGTGCAGGAGAAAGTGGTGTTGGAACAGCACTTTTAGGAAAGAAAGAAGGTTACGAAGTTTTTGTTTCTGATTTTGGATCAATCAGTGAAAAATATCAGCAAATATTGAATAATGAAAAGATCGAATGGGAACAGCAGCAGCACACCGAAAGTAAAATTTTAAATGCCGATGTTGTTGTAAAAAGTCCGGGAATTCCTGATAAAGCACCCATCGTAAAAAAATTGCACGAGAAAGGCATCAAGGTAATATCCGAAATTGAATTTGTGTATCAGTTTGCAAAAAACACATCAATAGCAATTACGGGCAGCAACGGTAAAACCACCACCACAATGCTAACCTATCATTTGTTAAAGCAAGAAGGGTTGAATGTAGGTTTAGCAGGAAATATTGGCGAAAGTTATGCAAAGCAAGTTGCAATAGATCCTAAAAAATTGTTTGTGTTAGAATTAAGCAGTTTTCAGTTAGACGGAAATATCAATTACAATCCGCATATCGCCATTATTACAAACATCAGTCCCGATCATTTAGATCGATACGAATATAAATACGAAAATTACATTGCATCTAAATTTCGTATCACAATGAATCAAACCGAAAAAGATTATTTGATTTACGATGCAGACGACGAAGCCATTAACAACTGGCTGAATAATAACCAAACAAAAGCACAATTAGTTCCTTTTTCATTGACAAAAAAGTTTGAAAAAGGCGCTTATTTAGAAGATAACAACATTATAGCAATGATAAACAACGAGAAAATGACGGTTCCTGTGGCCGAAATTGCAATAGAAGGTAAACATAACGTAAAAAATGCCATGGCTGCTACATTAGTTGCGCAAATGATGCGCGTACGCAAACAAACAATTCGCGAAAGTTTATCTAATTTTCAAAATGCAGAGCATCGTTTGGAAAAAGTTGCTAAAATTAACAAAGTACAATACATAAACGATTCTAAAGCAACCAACGTTAATGCAACATATTTTGCTTTGGAAAGTATGAATACGCCGACTGTTTGGATTGTTGGTGGTGTTGACAAAGGAAACGATTACGACGAATTAATGACGTTTGTTCACGAAAAAGTGAAAGCTATTATTTGTTTGGGAATTGATAATACAAAAATCATCAACGCGTTTTCGCCAATTGTTGATTTAATCGTTGAAGCTTCGTCAATGGAAGAAGCAGTAAAACTGGCATCAAAAGCATCAGAAGAAGGTGATACGGTTTTACTATCTCCGGCTTGTGCAAGTTTCGATTTATTTACAAGCTACGAAGACCGCGGAACGCAATTTAAAAACGAAGTACAAAAATTATAGACAAAATGAGAAAGTTATTATCCCAATTTCAAGGCGATAAAGCTATATGGGCGTACGTTGTGCTACTTGCCCTATTCTCGTTCATGCCCGTATTTAGCGCAAGTACCAACTTGGTGCACGTTGTTGGAACAGGTTCTATTATCGGATTACTTTTTAAACACTTCGGACATATTTTCGTGGGAATCGTGATCATATTTTTTGTGCACCGCATTCCCTTCGATCGATTAAAATATCTTGCTCCAATTGCATGGGTTCCCGTTTCGTTGCTGCTTTTTATCACGGCATTACAGGGAATGATGATTGGTGGCGCAAACGCAAGCAGATGGATTAAAATTCCGTTATTGAATATATCTTTTCAGCCATCATCATTAGGTTGGATTGCCTTGATTGCCTACATTTCTTGGTTTTTATGGCGATTTGCCGATGAAAAATACACCTTTGGCTGGTCGTTATTATGGTTAGGTGTACCAACAGCATTTATCATTGGTCCGGTATTACCGTCGAACTTATCAACCGCAGCCATTATATTATTTACCATTGGTTTACTGTTGTTTGTAGGTAAATATCCAACCAAATACATGACCAAAATTATAACCGGTTGTGCCATTATGGTTGCGTTGGCAATTGGTATGTTTAAAGCATTTCCCGATATGGCTCCTTCTCGATATAAAACTTGGGAAGCTCGTTTTAGTCGATTTGGTTCTGAAGATAAAGACGAAGATAGATATCAGATCGAAAACGCAAAAATTGCCATTGCGCAAGGACAAATGTTTGGGGTTGGTCCTGGAAAAAGTGTTCAAAAGAACTTTTTACCGCAATCATCATCCGATTTTATTTATGCCATTATTGTAGAAGAATTCGGTTTTTTAGGTGGAATATCTATATTAATCGTTTATATATTATTACTGTTCCGATTTTTAGTTGTGAGTAACAAAGCGCCCAATTTGTTCGGAAAATATCTCGCATTCGGATTAGGTTTTTCGATTGTTTTTCAGGCATTCATCAATATGGGCGTTGCAGTTGAAATTTTTCCGACAACAGGTCAGCCACTTCCGTTGGTTAGTTCCGGGGGAACATCAATCTGGATGACATGTGTATCGTTAGGAATTATTTTAAGTATTTCCCGAAAAGAAGAACAAGTGAAAGAACAATTGGCGAATCAGGAAAAAAAGCAGGAAGAATTTAAACGGATTTTAGAAGAACAACAGGCAGAAGACGATTTAAAGAATGAAAACGATTCGGACGATAATCCGATCTATGCAGTTTTAAACAAATAAATTATGAAACCAAATCCAAGATTCATTATTAGCGGTGGCGGTACAGGCGGACACATTTATCCGGCAATTGCTATTGCAAACGAAATTAAGGCACAGATTCCTGCTGCCGAAATTTTATTTGTAGGCGCACAAGATAAAATGGAAATGCAGAAAATTCCTGCTGCGGGTTATGACATCAAAGGATTATGGATTTCTGGTATTCAAAGAAAAATTACGGTTGATAATGCGCTTTTTCCGGTTAAGTTTTTATCTAGCTTAATGAAATCGCGCAAAATCATCAAAGAATTTAAGCCCGATGTTGTTATCGGAACCGGTGGATTTGCAAGTGGTGCGGTTGTAAAAGTGGCACAGCAGATGAACATTCCAACGGTTATACAGGAACAAAATTCGTATCCGGGAATCACCAATAAAATGCTGGCATCAAAAGCAAACGCAATTTGTGTGGCTTACGACGGATTATCGAACTATTTTAAATCGAACAAAATAATTAAAACAGGAAATCCCGTTCGTCAGGATCTATTAACGATTGATATCAAACGCAACGAAGCACAAGAATTTTACGGATTAAATTCCAACAAAAAAACAGTGGTTATTTTAGGCGGAAGTTTGGGCGCTCGCAGAATAAATCAGTTGGTAGAAAAAGAACTGCCTTTTTTTAAAGAGCAAAACGTTCAGGTAATCTGGCAGTGTGGTAAATTCTACGTCAAAGATTACAAAAAATACCACAACAACGCAGACGTTTTTGTGTACGATTTTATAGAACGAATGGATTTGTTGTTCGCTGCAGCCGATGTTATTGTTTCACGCGCCGGAGCATCATCTGTTTCAGAATTGGCAATTGTAGGCAAACCAGTTATTTTTATTCCGTCGCCAAACGTTGCCGAAGATCATCAGACAAAAAATGCCAAAAGCATAACCGATAAAAATGCAGCCGTTTTGTTGAAAGAAGCCGATTTAGACAGTCAGTTTCAAGAACAAATGCTACGCTTGTTAACAAACGATCAGGTTGCCGAAGCATTGTCAAAAAACATTAAAACATTAGCATTACCAAATGCTACAAAAGATATAGTAAACGAAATTTTTAAGTTGGTTAAGTAACATAAGTCAAAAGTTAGAAAGTTGTAAAGTCAAACTTCACTTCGAGTAGTGTAATGAAATGGAACGTATCGAGAAGTAAAATATGAGTATAAAAAAATACATATTATCATTTTTTATTCTTCTGTCAACAATGGTTTTCGGACAAGATTTGATTAACGATTCTTTAGAAATAAACAGAATTAATCATTTAGTGAATAAAATTAAAAATGATAGTTCATTGAAGATGATAAGCCTTGATGATGATGTTGAATTGCTAAATAGATTAAACAAAAAAACTTATCATTCATTATCTGTTCAATTAAAAAATGATAAAATAGTTTGTATTGACTTGTTCGACTCTTCTGAAGTTACAGGTGCTAATGATCTTATTACTAAATCGATAAGAACAAAATATTTTATCAATAATGAAAATGATTTGATTTATGCTGAAGAATACTACGGAGGTGTTCAACACAGATTATATTATAAAAATGAAAAAGTAATTAACATAGTAAGAAATCAACCTGCAATTAATGATGGTAAGGTAGTTACAGGAAAAGATTATATACTTAACAATGACTTTTTAATTGATTACTATATCAAGAACAAAGAACAGATATATAAAAATTTTAAAAAAACATACAAAGTATCAAAAAGAAAAATCAAGAAATTACAAAATGAACAACTATAAAAACATATTTTTTCTTGGAATCGGCGGTATTGGCATGAGTGCCATTGCCCGATACTTTAAACGTATTGGTAAAAATGTTGCCGGTTACGACAAAACGCCTACGCAGTTAACGCACGAGTTAGAAGCCGAAGGTATTACCATTCATTACACCGACGATTTAGAAAATATTACAGCAGATTATCAAAATACCGAAGATACTTTGGTGGTTTATACACCGGCTGTTCCAAAACATCATACCGAACTTAATTATTTTCAAAATAATGGTTTTGCAGTTAAAAAACGTGCCGAAGTTTTAGGCATTATCACGCAAAATAGTTTTTCGCTGGCGGTTGCGGGTACACATGGTAAAACAACCACATCAAGCATGTTGGCGCATATTCTGGTTGATGCTAACGCTCCGGTTACGGCATTTTTAGGCGGAGTTGTTGAAGGATACGATACTAATTTAATTGGTAACGGAACCGATGCTACGGTTGTGGAAGCCGATGAGTTTGATCGATCTTTTTTGCACCTGCATCCAAATATTGCCTGTTTAATTTCAGACGATGCCGATCATTTAGATATTTACGGAACCAACGATGCCATTAAATCATCGTTTGCAGAATTTGCATCAAAAATAAGCGATAAAGACAAGCTGTTTATTGCACAAGGAATTGAAAACATCAACGGTACAGAAGTTTCTGTAAACGGAACGGCTGTTATTAATGCGCATAATTTACGATTCGAAAACGGTAAACGTGTTTTTGATTTAGATTTTAAAGGTGAAAAAATTACCGATATAAAATTACTAATGCCCGGCGAACACAATGTGTTGAACGCTTCACTGGCATTTGCAATGGCGAAAACCTATGGTTTAAGCAACGAAGAAATAAAATCAGGATTAGACAGTTTTAAAGGGATCCGTCGTCGTTTTTCTTTTAAGATCAATACCGAAAAATTAGTGATGATTGACGATTACGCACATCATCCAACAGAAATAAAAGCGGTGAGCCAGGCAGTACACGAAATGTACCCGAATAAGAAGATTACAGCCGTGTTCCAACCCCATTTATTCTCTAGAACAAGAGATTTTATGGATGGTTTTGCCGAAAGCTTATCAACATTTAACAACGTAGTTTTGCTTGAAATCTACCCAGCACGCGAGTTGCCGATAGAAAACATCAATTCTGAAGTGTTAATAAATAAGATAAAATCGGCGTCGAAAATTTTGTTGCCTAAAGAAGAATTAGTATCTTTTTTAACGGAAAATACACCCGAAATTGTTTTAATTATCGGCGCAGGCGATGTAGGCGAAATGGTAGATGAAATTAAAACAGAATTAGAAAAAAATAATTGACAAAATGATTAAAAAAATCAATTGGTTCGATGTATTTTTGGCGCTTGTAATTGCCGCCCTGTTTGCTTTGGTTGCCTTTGCTAACCAACGAAACAATGCACGTTATATTGAACAAATTGATGTAAAACTTTTAAGTTCTGACAATCATTTTATTACGCAGGAAATGGTAGAAAAATCGATCATTCAAACATTCCCACGCGATTCTAAAATAGTAAACAGTGAACTAAACTTAAAAAAGATCGAAGACAAGCTGAACAAGCATCCAATGATTGCAAAATCGGAAGTATTTGTTGATGTAGACGGAAAATTACACGCCCAGGTTAGCCAAAAAAAGGCAATGGCAAGGGTAATGAACGGCACAGGATCGTTTTATATTGATGAAAACGGCGACAAAATGCCTTTATCAAACCAGTTCAGCGCACACGTGCCGGTGGTTTATGGCGAATTGAAACCAAAAAACAAAAAGGTTTTTTCTGATTTGTTGAATACGATAAGTAACGACGAATTTTTAAAAACAACGATAACGGGCATCAAGATAAATCCCGATCAGTCATTAATTTTCACCGTTCGCGATTACAATTATATGGTTGAATTTGGGCATTTAAAAGAAATAGAGAAAAAGTTTGACAATTACAAGGCTTTTGTACATTATTCAAAAAACGATACCCTTATAGGTTATTACAAAAACGTTAATTTAAGATTTACAGAGCAAGTAGTTTGCACGAAATAAAAGGATATGAATAAAGAAAACATTGCTGTAGGATTAGATATTGGAACAACAAAAATTGTTGCAATGGTAGGTAAAAGAAACGAGTATGGCAAGCTCGAAATTCTTGGTATTGGTAACGCAAAAAGTTTAGGTGTAAAACGTGGTGTGGTTAACAATATTACGCAAACTATACAATCAATTCAACATGCGGTGGCACAGGCATCGGCAGAGTCGGGCTGTAAAATTAACGACGTAGTTTTAGGAATTGCCGGGCAGCACATTCGCAGTATTCATCACCAAGAATACATTACACGCGATAAGCCGGAAACAGTAATTTCAGAAATTGATATTGACAAGTTAATAGCGCAGGTACAGAAATTAAACATGTTACCGGGCGAAGAAATAATACACGTATTACCGCAAGAGTTTAAGGTTGATGAAGAAGGCGGAATAAAAGAACCAATTGGTATGTACGGTCGCCGTTTAGAAGCAAGTTTCCACGTAGTTGTGGGTCAGTCGGCTTCTATTCGTAATGCAGGTCGTTGCGTAAAAGATTCAGGGTTAGAATTATCAGGATTAACATTAGAACCATTGGCATCGTCAGACGCTGTTTTAAGTCAGGAAGAAAAAGAAGCTGGTGTAGCATTGATCGATATAGGTGGTGGAACAACAGATTTAGCCATTTTTAAAGACGGAATCATTCGCCACACTGCCGTAATTCCTTTCGGTGGAAATGTTATTACAGAAGATATTAAAGAAGGTTGTTCGATCATTGAAAAACAGGCAGAACAATTAAAAATACGTTTCGGATCGGCTTGGCCAGGCGAAAACAAGGATAACGAAATTGTTTCAATTCCAGGTTTACGCGGTCAGGAAGCAAAAGAAATTTCATTAAAAAACCTTTCAAAGATTATTCATGCACGTGTTGTAGAGATTATCGATATGGTTTTTTCTGAAATTAAAGCTTACGGATACGATAATCCCCGCAAAAAATTAATTGCAGGAATTGTATTAACCGGCGGTGGATCAGAATTAAAACACATTAAACAGTTAGTGGAATACATTACGGGGATTGATACACGTATAGGCTATCCAAACGAACATATTTCGGGCGAATCGGCAAAATTAGTTTCACGTCCGTTATTTGCAACAGCTGTTGGATTAATGATGGAAAGCGATATTAACAATTCGCGCAGTCGTTTGTATATTCAAGAACATCCGGGTGTAAAAATTCAGCCAAAAGCAGAACCTATCGGTACACCAATTGAACAAAAAGGCGGCATTCAAATGAATACCATTACCGATAAACCGCAACAAAACAGCGATCAAACCGAAAATAACGAGGAGTCGCAGATAGATGTGGAACAAGGAACATCGGCATATATTGAAAACCGTTTCCTTGGGAAATTTATAAAGAAGTTTAAAGATTTTATTGATAAAGCAGAGTAAAAAGAAAAACACCGCAGCATATGGATCAGGTATTTGAAAATTTAGCATTCTCTCCAGATTTGCCAAAAAACAAATCGAATGTAATTAAAGTAATTGGAGTTGGTGGTGGTGGTAGTAATGCCATTAATCACATGTACAATCAGGGCATTAAAGGCGTTGACTTTGTGGTTTGTAATACCGATGCGCAAGCATTGAGCAACAGCCCGGTGCCTATTAAAATTCAGTTAGGTTTAACCTTAACAGAAGGATTAGGTGCAGGTGCAAATCCAGAAGTTGGACAACAGTCTGCTTTGGAAAGTATCGAAGAAATTGAACAATTTTTAGATTCTAACACGAAAATGGTTTTTATAACTGCCGGTATGGGTGGTGGTACCGGTACAGGTGCTGCGCCAGTAATTGCGCAATTAGCTAAAGACCGTGATATTTTAACTGTTGGTATTGTTACGATTCCTTTTCAGTTTGAAGGAAAAGTACGTCAAGAACAAGCATTACGCGGAGTTGAAAACCTTCGTAAAAATGTAGATTCGTTAATCGTAATCAACAACAATAAATTACGTGAGGTTTACGGAAACCTTGGTTTTAAAGCTGGTTTCTCTAAAGCAGACGAAGTTTTGGCAACAGCATCACGCGGTATTGCCGAAGTAATTACGCACCACTATACACAGAATATCGATTTAAAAGATGCTAAAACCGTATTATCTAATTCGGGAACAGCAATCATGGGATCGGCAGAAGCAACTGGTGAAAATCGTGCAAAAGAAGCTATTGTAAGCGCTTTAGATTCGCCTTTATTGAACGACAATAAAATTACCGGAGCTAAAAACGTATTATTATTGATTGTTTCGGGCGAGAACGAAATCACGATTGATGAAATCGGTGAAATCAACGATCACATTCAAATGGAAGCAGGTCACAATGCGAACATCATCATGGGTGTTGGTGAAGATCCAGCTTTAGGCGATGCTATTTCGGTTACCATTATTGCTACAGGTTTTAATGTAGAACAACAAAAGTTGATTGTGAACGCAAACGATGAGAATAAAAGTAAAATTATTCATCATTTAGGCGAAGAGCAAAAAGCAACTGCTGATTTATCAGGAAACAATGCGCCAGCGTTTACAAATGCGCCAACGCCAGAGCAACCGTTGCAAAGTAATTCGGGATTTCAGGCGGCTCCAAAAATCGTTTATAATTTAGACGATGATATGGGAAACCAGCCAAATAACGAGGTTGAAAAAAAAACAATAGTTCAAACTCAACCTACTAATATCGTTCAAAATGTAGTTGAACCTGTTCAAAACACCAGTTCTGTAACAGAAAATCAGCCGCAAAACGTTCAGCAGAATATCGAAGCACCGCAAAGTATCGTTAAAACGGTTGATATTCGCAATATTGTTGTAAACGAACCAACATTTGTAATTGTTAAACCAAAACAGGTTATTGCCGAAACGCAAAATATTATAGCAGAACAATTTACGTTTGATTTACAGCAGCAAGAAAGTGAATTTGAATCGGTTGGAAATGAATTTTCGTTTGAAATTCAGCAAAATAATGTTCAACAAAACCAAGTACAGCAAAATCAACCGATCGAAAAAGTTGATGAGATCATTCGATACGATTTAAGCGATTATATGGAAGTTGAAGATCAGTTGATGAATTCAAAACAAACCGTTGAAGAGCCTGTTAAAGAAGACGAATCTTTTTCGTTTACTATTAGAACAGAAGAACCAACATTTGTTCCACAAACACAACGCGTGATTGTTGATGAAAATTCGCCAATGGAAACATCAATAAACGATATTTTACGTGAAAGAGCTGAAGAGCGCAAACGCAAAATGAAGGAGTTTAACCATAAGTTTAACACCGCTACTAACCAGATCAATGATTTGGAAAAAGAACCAGCTTACAAACGAATGGGTGTTGATTTAACTCAAAATAACGCTAGTAATGTATCGCGTACATCGGTTTCAGCTGACCGTAATAACGATATTCAACTGCGTTCTAACAACTCGTTTTTACATGACAATGTAGACTAATTTAATTAGATTTATATTTACCTTAACCTCAAAAAGACCAATTCTTTTTGAGGTTTTTTAATTATATTTGCTACTCTTAAAATTTATAAAAATGAGTTTACAAACAAATATAACAGCAGCCTTAAAAGAAGCAATGAAAGCGAAAGACCAAGTAGCTTTAGAGTCTTTAAGAGCAATTAAATCGGAATTATTATTAGCACAAACATCTGGATCTGCTACAGAATTAACAGAAGCCGATGAAATTAAATTATTACAGAAATTAGTAAAGCAACGTAAAGATGCGGCAGCTATTTTTCTTGAACAACAAAGAAACGATTTGGCTGAACCAGAATTAGCGCAGGCAGCAGTTATAGAGCAGTTTTTACCGGCACAATTATCAGAAGCTGATGTAGAAGTAGCAATTAAAGAAATTATTGCAGAAGGAAACTTTGCAGGAATGCAGTCTATGGGTCAGGTAATGGGCTTGGCAAATACAAAATTAGCAGGAACTGCAGACGGAAAGACGATTTCTACCATTGTTAAAAAGCTATTAACGGCATAACAATAATGTCTTCGTAGTTCAATTGGATAGAATGTTAGATTCCGGTTCTGATGATGCAGGTTCGAATCCTGTCGAGGATACATATTGATACAAAAGCAATCTTTTTAGGTTGCTTTTTTAGTTTACAATTAATTGCAAAGTAGCTCTATTTTTGTAGGATGATCGTTTTACATGGTAGAAAAGCCTGCGCTTACTGAAGCTATCAAATATCAATCACTAAAAATATTAACTATTTAAAATCATTATAAATAATTTTAGCATAACATATTTATGTTAATCGATTATTCATTGCATAAAAAAAGAAATATTCACAATAATTATTTTACTATTTTTATTTAGATTTATTACAAATAAATTTGTTCCCAACATTAAATCTATCTAAAAATGAAGAATTTTTATTCTAAATTGTTGCTGGGATTCCTTCTTCTCTCCACATCAACAATAAATGCCCAAACAACAACTTATTGCGCCCCAACATGGTCTGGATGGGCAGTAAACGAACCTACCGAACCAATTACATCAGTACAATTTGGTACAGGAACAGGATCTATCAATAATACTACGAGTGCGACTGTTTCTGCGAGTACTCCACGTTATGAAGATTTTTCTACAACTTCAATGAACGCTCAACGCGGACAAACTTACGATTTAAAAGTTAAGGGAAATACCGACGGTAATAATACAAATTACATTACAGTTTATTTTGATTGGAACGGTGACGGTGTTTTTTCTAATACTACACCTGCAAACGCTACTGCACAACAAGTGTTGACAAACCAACCAGAGAAACATCAACATACAACGGCTATCATTAACAGTACTGGTGCAGATAATATAGAAATGGTTCATTCGGTTACTATTCCGAACGATGCTGTTCTTGGATCAATTAGAATGCGTATTGTAAAAAACTACAACGCCCCATCACCTGCTCCATGTGCAAATCCATTCATTTTTGGGCAAGTTGAAGATTATACGCTAAATATTGCCAATGGATCATGCCCTGCGGTAAGCAGTTTTTCTGAAAATTTTGATGCCCCAACACTAACATGTTGTAATATGGGAGTGGTACCACAATGCTGGAACAGTATTAGTACAGCAACAGGTGCAAATCAAATCATTTCAACAACAACTCCGGCATCAGGCACAAACAACATCTATCAATTCGGATACGGCACTAATTTACAGTCTATTGTTGTTATGCCAGAGGTTACAAATATCAATGCGGGTACACATCAATTCAGATTTAAACTACGTGCAAATTCCGGACCTGGAAATTTAGATTTCGGTTATATTACCGACATCACTAATGCTTCAACATTCGTGATTATACAAACTATTAACGTAACCAATAGTACTTATAACGACCCAATCGCCGAAAGAACTCTTACTGTTCCTACAACTGTCCCATCAACCGCAAGACTTGCAATTCGCAACCCAGGAACATCATTTGCTGGTTTTTATTGGGATGATGCAAATTGGGAGCCGATACCACAAACTGTTTGTGCTGATCCGGGATCGAATGTAGGAGATACAGGATGCGTTACTTTTACGTATGATGGTATTTCTAAAACGCATACAACTGTTCGTGGAGCAGATGGAAACATTTGGCTACAACAAAACTTGGGAAGTACACAGGTTGCTACTACTATGACAGACGCTAACAGTTACGGAGATGTTTATCAATGGGGACGTTGGAACGATGGTCATGAAAAAAGAACATCTACAACTACAACAGTTCCAACAACAAACAATCCTTCAGGTTTAACAACTACAAGCAACTCTTTCATTATCGGATCATCAACAGATTGGTGGGATGGCGGAAGTCTTACAGATACTTGGTCGGCGGTTTCGTCTGCAAATACTTCAGTAACTGAAGGCTGTGATCCATGTAAAGCAATAGGAACTGGTTGGGTGATGCCTACCGAAACTGATTGGACAGGAATTAAAACGGCAGAAAGCATCAGCAACCCTGCAACTGCATTTGCCAGTAATTTAAAATTACCCGCATCGGGTTACAGAAGTTCATCAACAGGAAATTATACTTTTGTTGATCAAAGAGGTTATTATTGGAGTTCAACTACCTCAACTTTAGGTGGTAAATATTTTTATGTAGGATCTACAATTGCAAATCCTTCAGCAGGTGCAATGCGCGGACAAGGTCACGCAGTTCGTTGCATCTACAAAACAACCGTAAGTGTTAATACAGTGACTGTAACAACTCAAAACAATGTTGCTGCTACAATTACGGTTGCAAACGGAACTTTACAACTACAGGCTGCAATTACACCTACCACAGCAAACCAAGCAGTAACTTGGTCGGTACAGTCAGGAAGTACTTCAGCAAGTATTGACAATACAGGTCTTGTTACCGGATTAACTAACGGAACTGCTGTTATTCGTGCTACTTCTGTAGTTGATACAACTAAATTTGGAGAATTAACGGTTACTGTAAATATTCCTGCAGCTAATCCATGTACTGTGGTCCAGACCTTTTTAGAAACGTTTGAGACTTTTACAGCATTCCCAGAAAATTGTTGGACAGCAAACTATCCTAACTATCCAACTGTTGATTTAAACGGAACTACCAATAAAGCAATACAACTTTATAGTGGTAATCAGCCAAACGACATCATATTGGTTTCGCCAGAAGTTTCTACAATCGATGGTCAACATCAATTAGTTTTCGATATTGTTTCTACAAATGGAGCTGGTACTACCGTTCAAATTGGAACAATGACAGACAACACCGATTTTTCAACTTTCGCTGCTGTTGGAGCTCCGTTTACACCTACCGTGGGATCTCATTCAACTCAGGCTATTCCAGCAAACGCAGGACATAAATATGTTGCCATTAGATTTATTCACGGTGGTGGTCATGGAAAAGTCTTAGTTGTTGATAATGTAGAATGGAAACAGGTAACTGCAAGCGCTGACAAGTTTGATGCCGATAAAGTGAAAATCTATCCAAACCCAACAACAGGTATGTTCTTTATTGATACGGATATCGATGCAAAATCAATTGAAATTTACAATACATCTGGTCAAAGAATTTTAAAAACCAATCAAAAGAATATTAATCTTGAAAATGCTTCAAACGGTTTATACATTGTAAATGTTTACGCTGCCGACGGTACGCATGCATCTTACAAGATTATCAAAAAGTAATCTTAATACACATAATGAAGAAAAGGCTGTCTAATTTAAGACAGCCTTTTTAAATTTAAAACACAACCAAAACTATTTTGACTGCTTGTCTATTTCTTGTTGAATGATGTTCCAATCGTAATAATGAAAAACCATGCCGTTGCTCATTGCTACTAACATTCCGTTGGTGAATGATCCGCCGAAATTAAAATTAACCGCATCTGCCCCATCACATTCTATAGTAGAAAACGGAATTTTAGCAATCATTTCATGATCGTTTGCATTGCCATTTTCGCCTTCACGTTTGTAAACAACAAAGTTATTTGCCTGCTGGTCTGAAATCAAGATGTAACCTTGTTTGGCATTGGTTTTATAAAGTGCAATACCTTCGTGATCGCGCTTAAAATCCTTTTGACCAAAGAACGCTAATTCTTCATTTCCTTTTGCAGGATCTGCATAATACTTTCTTATTCCTTGGGTTTCATCGGCATAATAAATATATCCCAATTCATTATCAACCATAATGGCTTCGATTTCCTTTTTACCCGAATAGTTTCCGAATTTACGCACCAAATTAGCCGTTACAATTCCTTTGTTATCCGTTAATTCGTACTGATACAAATATTCGCCTGAAACACCTTCTTTTCTGCCTAAAATTGCATAGATTTTTCCGTTTGAAGGATTGGTATACATTGCAATTCCCATTGGATCTTTTTGTTCAGAATCAGCAAAAACGGCAATTCCTCCATTATCAACAGGTTTTAAATCTGGTAAAGAAAAGATACGGATCATGTCCTTTTTACGTTCGGTAACTACAGCAATATCGGTAGTTTTTCCATTTATTTTAAGTCCGTATGCGATATCAACGTTATTTGGTCGATCCATTGGATAGACTTTATTTACGATATTTCCTTGCAAATCGTATGCATACAAACCACCTGTTGTTGCTTCTTTATCTGTTCCAATAATTAAAGATTGTGACGGATTTGATTTGTTGATCCAAATAGCAGGATCGTCGGTATCATGCGGAGTTGCCTGTGTAACAACCGCTGGTTTCAGTGCATTTTTTGATACCGGAGCCAGTTTTGAAGAATTACAAGATGTTACTAAAGCGGTAACCGCTAAAAGATATATTAGTTTTTTCATTTTTTAATTTCGGTTTGATAGATTACTTTGAAATCTTTTTCGTTTGATTGAATTACGTAAGCTTTCAAAATGTTGTTTGTTAGGGTGAATGCCATAAAACCCGGAACAGCTTCTGCAAAAAGCGATCCTTCTATTTTACCGCTTTCGCGTAATTCACTGCCTGCACCAGATAAAAACTGCATTACTTTTTTATTGCTTTTTTTAATGATCTGCAAATCATGTTCGTGCCCGCAAATGTAAGCGTCAACCTTATACTTTTCTAAAATTGGTTCAAAAATCAACTGGGTATCTTTTGTTTCCTGATCGTTTTTGCGTTTTCCACCTGTGTAAAGCGGATGATGCCCTACTACTATTTTCCATACAATTTTAGGATCATTATTAGCTAATTTGTTTTCGATCCACTTTAATTGTTCGTTGGTATCTTGATCGTTTATTCCCAAATATTTTTCAGGATTTGCTTTGTATTTTGTTACAAACGGATTAGTATCAATAACCAAAAGTTGCAGGTATTTGCCTTTATCAATTTCTATTAATCGTTCAAAATAACGATCGGGCATTTCCCATCTTCTTGAAATCTTACTGTAATCAATCTGTGCCTGAACACTTCCTTCGTAATCATGATTCCCTAAAGCAACAAACCAAGGTTCGTGCAGTAAATGGTGCGTATAAATGTTTTCGAACGATGAAAACCACTGATAATCCTGTGTGCTTTGAACTCCTGTCGGATAAAAATTATCGCCAACAGAAATGGTAAAATTCATATCTAAAATTTCGGCAATTGTTCCCATATCACGGGCAACTTCTTTCTGTGTGAAAGCACCGTGACGACCAAAATCGCCGATAGCCAAAAACGAAATTCCATTCTTTGCAGCCTGAATTTCTGCATGTTTATGAACCGTTTTATTAAGCGTATGATCAGGACGCTCCTGACCATACGAATAAAAACTAATGACTAATAAAAATAATATGTAGAATGGATGTCTATTCTTCATTAAAAATCATATTTAACTCCCAATGTAAATCGAGATTGATAATATTCCATTTGTTTCATGCGGTTGCTTTGCCCTTGATAATAACGCAACGGCTGGTTGGTTAAGTTGTTTGCTTCAAGAAACACGCGCCAATTTGGAGTAAACTTGTACGAAGCATTGAAATCTAAAAAGAATTGTTTGTCGTAATAGCTGTCTTCAAACTCGTTTCCACCAATTTCATCTAAATAAGCTGACGTGAAGTTAGCCGATAAACGTGCAGAGAATTTGTTGTTTTCCCAAGCAAGCGATCCATTAACCATGTGCGGTGCCGTACGTGGTAAACCTAAACCTGTACGTGCTGTACCGTCTTCGTTTGTAATTCCTTTCGCATCAGATTTTGTGAAGGTATAGTTGGCATACAAACCAAAGTTTTTAAAGAATTTGCCCGGTAAGAAATCTAACTGACGTTGAAAAGCAACTTCGAAACCGTAAACACTTACTTTATCGCCGTTTCTTGCCTGTGTAAAATCCCAGTTTTCGCCTGCAGGAATCGGGTTTGATACATTAGGAAACTGTGCAGCAAAATCGCTTTGTGTGAAAATAGTATTGTTATAAGTATAGATGAAATTATCTAAGTTTTTGTAGAACGCACCAGCAGACACAATACCAATGTTTTCAAAGTAATTTTCTGCCATTATGTCGAAGTTAGTCGCATACGTTGCCTTTAAGTTCGGGTTACCCGCAGCAATTTCTGTATCGGCAGGAATTACATTCACGTAAGGTGCCAAATTGTAGTAATTAGGACGTGCAATACTTGTTGTTACCGCCGCACGTAATATGAAATTATCGGTAACCTTATGTTTTAAGGTAACACTTGGAAGTACGTTTAAATAATCGTTTTCATTTTTGATCTCGCCTACCAAATCTTCCTCGTCCATAACATAGTTTCCGGTATATTCAATAGCTGTATGCTCTAAACGAACACCTGCAATTAACGATGTTTTCTCGTTAAAATCTTGATCCCAACGTAAATATCCTGCGGTGATACGTTCTTTTGCTTTGTAGTTTGATGAAAGGAATTTTGAAGGCTGTAAAGAAGATTTGAACAAGTTAGGATTTCCTAAATCTAACGATCCTAATAAAGCGCGGTCAGGGAAATAGCCCGGTGCGTATTGCGATCCCGGATTAAATCCATCGCCACTCCAGTTTACATTTGGCGTTTCAGCCAAGCTTCCCCATGGCGTTAATGGTTCGTATTCGTAGAAAATATTGTCACGTTTTTTATCTTTCAAACGTAAACGTGCACCAAAACGCAAACGTCCTTTTTGGTCTTGAATAATTGACATTGGAACACGGAAGTTTAATTTCGCGCCGATTTCTTCTTCCTGCGTATAATCGTGGTTTTCTGTGATGGATCTTAATTCGAAATTATTAGGATCTTCGCCACCAACAGCATATACCAACGGATTGTTTCCATCACCGATATTTTGTCCCATTACCACATCTTGCTGACGGAAATCGATGTATCTTTCATTTGGTCGATCCTCACTTGCTTTAGAGTAAGAAACTGCCCAATCCATATCTAACTTTGGCGACAATAAATGTTCTCCTCGTAACGAAACATTCATTACACGCTGATCTTCTAAACGTGTATTTTTGTTTCTGTTGTTATCAATTCCACCTTTTGTTTCTCTGCGGATTTCACCAATATAGGTTCCGTCATCTTGCAATTCCAAATCACGGTAACGCGTTCTGTAACGGTTTTCGCGGTCATCGCGCCAATTGTACATTGCAGTGAAATCTATTCGGTTGTTTTCGTTAAAAACATAATCTGCACTTAACGACGCACTTCTACGAACACGCTGAACATCGTACTTACGAATATCCATTTCGGTTAAATAAGCATTGCCGTTATCGTCTTTATCCCACACAGCTTCAACATTATCAGACCCAAAATTTTGCGACTGCCATGTTCCTGAAGCTATAATTCCTAATTTATTGTCTGCAAAACGATTTCCGTAAACAAAAGCTCCGTTGTACAAACCTTTATCGCGAATTGGCGCATAACCACCCGATAATGTTGCAGAAATACGCTCGCGGTTTGGTACGGCACGGGTTACAAGATTTACAGATCCACCAATTGCATCGGCATCCATATCAGGAGTTAAGGTTTTATTTACTTCGATAGATGAAATCATATCCGACGGAATTAAATCCATCTGAACATTTCGGTTATCTCCTTCGGCAGACGGAATACGGTCGCCATTCAACGTTACCGAGTTTAATTCTGGCGATAATCCACGAACAATAATGTTACGTGCTTCACCCTGATCGTTCTGCATAGTAATTCCCGGTACACGTTTTAACGCGTCACCCACGTTGGCATCTGGGAAACGCCCCACCTGATCAGACGAAATAATGTTGGTAATATTGGCATTGTTACGTTGCTGATTTAACGCTTTTGCCTGTCCGCGAAGAAAATCACCCATAATTACAAGTTCCTCTAATTCTTCGGATCCTGTAAAAAGTTGAAAGTTTGCGGTTGTTGTTACATTTGTTGTAACTACTACTTCTTGTGTTGCAGTTACATAACCAATATATTCTACATATACGGTGTAAGTACCTTCTGGAAGGCTTAAAAATTCGTAACCTCCGTTTTGATCTGATACGGTGTAGCGGTTAGAATTTTCGATTTTAATTGTTGCTCCGGGTAAAGAAAACTGGTTGTCTCCATCGGTAATTTTTCCGGCAATTACCCCATTTTGAGCAAATGTCAATGCACTTACTAAAGATGCGGCTAAAATGTAAAAATTTTTCATTTTTATAGTTTTGGCTTCAAAAAATTATTTGCACAAAACTACCTATCAAACAAAATTAGAACGTTAGCTATAGATTATTGAACCGTTAAGGAAGACCATAACGATGTGAATGAATTGTTAAGGAATATATAAAAAGAAACATTTCCTTAACTATGATACACCGCATTATTGCTGACTTTCTTCAATATTTAAAAGCAATCGATATTCTTCAAACCGATGTTCCCTAACAGGTTTAACAAAAGGTTCGGTACTAAAATATAACAGTAAACACGGACTTATATTTTTGTATTTCTCAACAAATTCAAAATTTGTTAATTCGCCATTTTTTATTCGTTGCTTTATTTTATTGTGATACGGATACATGATTTAAATTTACACTTGCGTTATTTAAAGGTACAATTATAATTTTAGTTTTTGCAAATAACGGGATCCACTTAACGTGTTGTTAGCGTTAAATATAACGCCAACATACTAAAAAATGTATTTAAATCGTTATCTTTACGCCATCACTTTACTTATCCTTTACTTATAAAAGTTTATTGCAGAAAGTGGTATTTTAAATGACAAGTAAAATAATTGGGGTGGGAAATTACATCCCTTCGCAAACCATTACTAATTTATTTTTTGATAAACATCATTTTTTAGATGAAAGTGGGCATATACTACAACAAGATAATGCTACAATAGCCGATAAACTAAAAGAGATTACGGGCATTGAAGAAAGACGTTATGCGCAAAACGATCAGGTTACTTCGGATCTTGGATTTATTGCTGCACAGCGTGCAATTGAAAATTCGGGAATTGATCCAGAAACATTAGACTATATCATATTTGCACATAATTTTGGCGATGTTCGTTTTGGAACGATCCAGTCTGATATGGTGCCGAGTTTGGCATCGCGCGTAAAACATCTTTTAAAAATAAAGAACAATTTCTGCGTGGGCTACGATGTACTTTTTGGTTGCCCCGGTTGGATTGAAGCAATGATACAAGCAAATGCTTTTCTAAAAGCCGGTATAGCAAAACGCTGTTTGGTGATAGGTGCCGAAACGCTTTCGCGGGTTTCTGATATTCACGACAGAGACAGTATGATTTATGCCGATGGTGCCGGTGCTGCAATTGTAGAGATCAGTACAGACGATTCCGGTTTAAAATCGCATCTTTCGGCTTCGTTTACCATGAAAGAGAAAGATTATCTGTATTTTGGAAAATCGTACAATAACCAAAATTGCCCTGATACAAAGTTCATTAAAATGAACGGCAGAAAAATCTATGAATTTGCCTTATTGAATGTTCCAAATGCTATGAAAAAGTGTTTTGACGACAGCGGATATACCATAGATCAATTAAAAAAAATCATTATACATCAGGCAAACGAAAAAATGGACGAGGCTATTGTAAACCGTTTTTACCAGCTTTACAACACTACAGTTCCAGAGAATATTATGCCAATGGTAATTCATAAATTGGGAAACAGCAGCGTAGCTACCATTCCATCTTTACTTACTATGATTTTAAATAACGAATTGCCCGATCACCAAATTAATAAAGGTGATGTTGTTTTGTTTGCATCGGTAGGTGCCGGTATGAATATCAATGCGTTTGTATATAAATTCTAACATTATACCGTAAAAATAAAATCACGAAAAAAGGGTATGTAATTGCTTACATACCCTTAATTTTTTTTTAATAAACAGTTTGTTATTATTTTCTTTTAACGTTAACTGCCATTAAACCTTTTTGTCCGCGTTCGATATCGAATACTACTTCGTCGTTCTCACGTACATTTTCTAATAAACCTGAATTGTGTACAAAAACGTCTTCGTTACCGTTTGCTTGTGAAATAAAACCAAAACCTTTAGTTTCATTAAAAAATTTTACTGTGCCTTCTTGCATCTCTTTTTTATTTAAATTAATTATTCTGTTACTTCTTAATATCTATTGCTCTGTATCCTTTCGGAGTCATTTCTTTTTTATAGCTCACTTTGTTGTGTTTTTCAACCGTTTGAGTTGTTTGTCCAACATGGAAAAATACGTTTTCACCGGTATTATCTTCTGTAATAAATCCGTATCCTTTTTCGCTTAAATAGGTAACAATTCCTGTAAAATCTGCATTAGGATCTACTGCCGATTCTTGAGCTCTTTTTGCTTTTGCCAAATCTGCATCTCTGTTTTGAAGATGCGGCGGAACTTCTGTAAAATGACCGTTTACATCAACATAAACAATCATGTCGTCCAGAGTTTTGCCTTTGTTATTATTGTCCTTACGGTCTTCTCTGCGTAATTGTTTATCTTGTAATTTTTTAGTTTTTTTCTTATTATTTTCTTTTTTAGAAAAAGAATCTGCCATAGTTTATCTTTTAATTGTTGATTTTTATATTTTGCTTAACCACAGGCATATTAAAGCCTATTAGTTTTTGAATGTTTTTAAGGTCTTTCTTCTCTTCGGTATCACAAAAAGAAATAGCAACCCCTTCATAACCTGCGCGTCCGGTTCTACCAATTCTGTGAACGTACGTTTCGGGTACGTTTGGCAATTCGTAATTAACCACATGCGGCAGTTCGTCAATATCGATACCTCTTGCAGCAATGTCGGTAGCAATTAAAACGCGGATTTTTGAATTTTTAAAATCTTCCAACGCTTTTTGTCTGGCGTTTTGCGATTTGTTTCCGTGTATTGCAGCTGCATGAATACCAGATTTTATAAGCTTTTTAGCCAATTTGTCTGCTCCGTGTTTAGTTCGTGCAAAAACCAGTGAACGGTGTATTGTTTGATCTTCTAAAATGTGAATCAGCAAATCTAACTTCTCTGCTTTTTCAACATAATAAACCGATTGCTTTACGGTTTCTGCTGTTGAAGATACCGGTGTAACGTTTATTTCTTTAGGATTGTTAAGGATTGATTGCGCAAACTTGCGGATTTCTTGCGGCATGGTAGCCGAAAAAAACAGCGTTTGTCTTTTTGCAGGAACTTTTGTAAGAATCTTTTTTACATCGTTCACAAAACCCATATCCAACATACGGTCGGCTTCATCAAGTACCAATATTTCAATCTGCGATAATTTAATGCAACCTTGCGCAATAAGATCTAAAAGTCTTCCCGGAGTTGCAATCAATATATCTACACCTCTATCTAACGCTGCGATTTGTTTTCCTTGCGGTACGCCACCAAAAATTGCCAGATGTTTTAAACGTAAAAATGTTCCGTAGGTTTTAAAGTTTTCGCTGATCTGTATTGCCAACTCTCTTGTAGGCGTTAGAATCAATGTACGAATACCTTTTTTTTCTGCCGGATTTTGATCTAACAATTGTAATACAGGTATAGCAAACGATGCCGTTTTTCCCGTTCCTGTTTGGGCACAGCCAATTACATCGTTTCCGTTAAGTATATGTGGTATGGTTTGGTACTGTATTTCGGTAGCCTTGGTGTATCCTGCTTGGGTTACAGCCTTCATGATAGGCGGTATAATATTTAAGTCTTTAAAATTCATAGTTTCTCACCGGAATACCGGCATTTTACATATCTCAACAAATTATATCCAAAAGATACAATTAGCGGGATACTTTTTAAAAAGCTTTGACGTGTTATTGCCAAATTTCTTTTTAAATTATTACTCCTTGTTGTTCTGCTTTATTTACAACGCATTAAAACGATTTAACGTTTAGTATTTTGGTTGATTTTATTCAAACGAAAACAAAATAGATCGCAGCCTGATAATTGCTGTTATTTACCGATAAGTAAAAATGATGATGCTATAATTGCTTTTTCATTAATCTGAAAATGATCAGATGTGCCAACTAAATATTCATAAAATTAAAATGTGGCAACTGAAAAAAGCAAAACTGAGAGAGAAAAAATGGATGTTTTAGACTGTTTCAGAAGAGGCAAATACAAAAGCCTGTCAATAAATTCTTTACAAAGATATGTAAAAAATTCCAATAAACGGGTATTCTTCTTAAAATATAGCAATTACGCTTTAAATAAGGATGCTTCCGCAACTTTTTTCTGTAGCTAAATGCCCTTGATAATGATAATCTACCTTTACTTTATAACCAAAAGCAGACTGCGCTTTGTTGTTAATTAAAATTCCGTTGGAATCAAAAAAACTGTTTTTCCCCGCTTTGTTGATAAATTCTATAAAAATATTAGTATCCAAACTAAATTTCACCAACTGTAACTTATTAAAAAAAGCTTCGCAATTAATACCTATCTCTTTTAAATGTAAAATAGCATCACTGCAACTATCTACCTTTGTAACCTGCAACATATAATCTAACTTCATGGTACGTAATTTTTGTGAAGGTACAACATTTCTACGCAAAACCTGAAGTAAAATATAAAAAGCGGGCTTTTACACCCGCTTAATTTTGGATAACCGCACTTATTTTATTTAAGTTAAAACCTAATTTGTATTAATAAGAATACCTGCTACATTGTAAAGGCTGCGGTTTATTCTCATGTATTTATCAGCAAATTTTGTGCCAATAGAATATGTTTTTATTGTTAAAAATCTATACTTTTTAATTCATTATTATTTTTTGAATAAATATTTTACAAGAAAGCAATTGAACGTGATTTATTAATCTACATTAAGATTTTTAAAAACAACATGTTCTACATTTGTAACTTCATAAGTGTTTTTTTTGGTTAATAAAAGAGGTTGCTAGCGCTTGCTGCAACCTCTTTTTTCTTTTAAAAGCTTACTAAACTAAAACGACACATTTTTAACTTTATTGCGTTTTATAAATTGATAATTTTGTAAAATGTATGCTTTAGTAGATAGTAATAATTTTTATGTAAGTTGTGAACGAATTTTTAACCCAACCTTACGCCACCAACCCATTGTTGTTTTAAGTAATAACGACGGGTGTGTTATTTCGCGATCTAACGAAGCAAAAAAACTGGGCATTCCTATGGCTGCGGCTGCGTTTGAATACAAAAGCAAGTTTAAGGAACTGGGTGTTCACGTATTTTCATCGAATTACGCTTTGTATGGCGATATGAGCAACCGGGTGTATCGCATCCTTAAAAATTACACGCCCGAAGTTGAAGTATATTCTATTGACGAATGTTTTCTGCATTTCAATAATTTTTCTACACAGCCACTTGATGAATGTGGCATACAAATACGCCAAGAGATTCTACAAAAAACACTTCTTCCAACCTGTATAGGCATCGCTCCAACCAAGGCATTAGCAAAAGCAGCAAATCATATCGCAAAAAAATTCCCGCAGTTAGAAGGTGTTTATTTGATCGATACCGATGAAAAACGCATAAAAGCACTGCAATGGTTGAATATTGAAGATGTTTGGGGAATTGGCAGACGCATGTCTAAAAAACTAAAAAGCAAAGGTGTTCACAAAGCCATTCAGTTCACGGAACTTCCCGATGAATATGTAAGAAGGCAGTTTTCGGTAGTGGGACTTCGCTTGAAAAAGGAATTAGAAGGTATTTCGGTTTTAGAGCTGGAAGAATTACAATCGAAAAAACATATTGCAACCACCCGATCTTTTGATACCACTTATACCGATAAGGAATATCTTGCTGAACGCATTACCACTTTTGCCGTAACGTGTGCTGCAAAACTGCGTAAACAGAAGTCAACATGCCAGTTGGTAACCGTTTTTGTTTACACCAACCGGTTTAACGAGCAGCAGGAACAGTATTCAAGGTCGGTCAATGTGAGTATTCCCTACCCAACGAATTCTGATATTGAAATTGCCAAATACGCAAAAAAAGGTTTGGATATCATTTTTAAAGCCGGTTTCAATTACAAAAAAGCCGGTGTTATTGTGGGTGGAATTGCTCCGGAAAACGAAAAGCAGTTTAATTTGTTCGAAGAAGAACCTTTTAAGCATCGCGAAATAATGAATACGATGGACAAGTTGAATTCAAAATACGGAACACAGAAATTAAAGTTAGCTTCACAGGCATTAGATAAAACGTGGAAAATGCGTCAGGATCATTTAAGCCCGAACTACACCACAGAATGGAACGATATTTTAGAAGTACAATGATACAGTTTATAAAATTTGGCAGCGAATTGGAATATTTACCTATTGATACCAGTGGAAAAAGATATTACGTGCAGTTAAGAGAAGGAGTTAATGCCGGATTTCCATCGCCTGCAGAAGATTTTTTGAACGACCGTATAAGTTTAGACGAGCTTTATCTTTCTAAAATAGAATCAACGTTTGTAAATCGAGTAAAAGGCTTGTCGATGTATCCGGATTATCTGGAAAACGATATTTTAATTTTACGATCAGATTACGAACCTCAACACGGTAATGATGTGGTAGTATCAATCAATTCATCGGAATATACTTTAAAACGATACGATAAAATAAATTCTAAACTGGTAGCACTAAACCCGGAATATGCCAATTCTGTACAAATCAATGAAAATGACGAAGTAGTTATTTTAGGAGTTGTAGATGCGTTGGTTAGAAATATAAAAAAGCGAAAGTAACTTTCTACATAATTTTAAAAACCGACGCATCATATTTCTAGATTGATAATATAAAAGACTGCTATTTAAACAAATAAATTCCATATCTTTAATTTTTAATCAAAGAAATTATGAAAAAAACTACTTTTTTATCTTTTGTAGCACTCTTCCTTTTTAATAGTGTAAATGCTCAGGTATTGTGGAGCGAAAATTTTGAAAGTTATACACTAGGTAATGTTGGTACCGACCCTACAGCAACAGTGCCGGGGAAGGGCAATTGGTATTCTGGAATGGCTTATCCTTTTAATGATGTTGTAAACGAAAACTTTAGAATTGAACATGAAAGCGGACGTGGTAAATACATTATCATAAAATCAACAATGATCGATGAACGCGGAGTTTACAATGAAAATTACAGATTTCTACACAAAAGTATAGCAAATATCTTGAGTCTAAAAGATCCTACAAACAACATTATAAAACTTGAGCTGGAATATAATTATCATTTTAGCTCTTTTACCACTTTTTCAATGGGAATTGGTCCTAATTCCACTTATTATCATTCCATAGGTATGATTAGCGATGACAATGGATCGGTAACAGAACACTATCTCGATGATAAAAATTCACTTCCATATTTACTAATTACACCTAAAAACTGGTACAAAACGATTTTATATTTAGATTTAGATAATAATGATTCTTATATTGAATTTCCTTCTATGAATTATGCTATTAAAAGCACCGATAAAACAGGAAGTTACCCTTATAACCTTTTCACATTAAATCAGTTTTCGATTACTCTAGGTACAGATGACAATTTTTACGACAGTTCTTTTTTAAAAATTGATAATATAAAAATTTCAGCTATTAATACACTACCAACTTTAAATATAATTGATTTAGATGCTTCGAAGTTTAATTTATACCCAAACCCCGCAACAAATATTTTATACATCACTAACAGCGAGAATATCTCTGTTAAACAAGTTGAAATTTATGACGCAACAGGTAAATTAATCAACACACAAAACTTTAATAACGAAGCAGAAATACAACTAAATGTTGAAACACTAACAAGCGGAACTTACTTACTGCATTTACATACGAATGAGGGCGTGGCAGTTAAGAAATTGATTAAAAAGTAAATTAGTCATCACAGGTTTATTCGATTTTAGAAGGAAGCATTTTTTATAATAAATATTCTCTTTAAAGCAAATCCTGCCTTAAAAGGAACGTTTCTAAATTGAGTGCTGCGGGTAAAAATCACCAACATTATCCATAGTTTTGTGATGAAACAAATAACACAAACAACTATGTCAACAACAAAACTTACCATTAATGATAATGGATCGGTAAAAATTGAAGGAGATTTCGAAATCGTAGATAAAAACGGAAACGCTTACGGATTGCAAGGCAGAACAGTACTATCAATCTGTCGATGCGGTTTGTCTAAAAACAAGCCTTTTTGCGACGGAGCACATAAAGGACATTTTGAACACAATGCCGTTGCTTTTGACCTTCCGCCTAAAAAAGTATAACTATAAAAAAGCTTTTAGCTAAGTAGTCAAAGAAAAGACGTAAACAAAAAGACTATCCGTATTTGGTTGTGGATAGTCTTTTTATTTTACATTTATTCGTTAGGGTTTAAATATCTAAGAGAAATATTTGTAACCGATTTTTACATCTTTCGTAGAAATATATATCATTTTAAAGGAAAGATATCAACTTTTTTGCAAGATTTAACAATACCCTATTCTTGATTACTCCACATAAAATAATACCCTCCCTCTCCATCATAGATAAGCTTTATTTTAGCTATTCCATTCTTTGAATACATCTTCCATTCAGTAGATGAAACAATAACATATTGACTGTTATAATGTTCAACAAAGTAATTTAATACCCCTTGGTCATCTGGAATTACCATAGATAAAAAACAAATTTTATCATAATTAAAATAGTAAAAAACATTAGCTCTATCCACTCGCAGATTTAAATAATTAATATCATCATCTGTATAACCTTCAGTTAAATCATATTCGTCTTGCCTAAATTCTTGTTTTATTTCTTCAGAGGTAGAACCAAGCCTAACTTGACTAAAGGAAACTAATGTAAAAAGAAATGTGATTAAAGTAATTAGATGAATTCTCATGTTTTCAAAATTTTAGTTTACTCAAAATCAAGTGAACATTCTAGTTGTTTACGATATGGATTTATATATTCCCAAAATGCTTCTCCTGCGCTTGACATATACTTCAAAGAATATTTTAGTTTTGTATCGTAAGCTACTTTGTAAATATATTCATTGCATGAATAAGAATACTCTTGCTTAAAACAAACAATTGCAAAGTAATGTGTTTGATAATCAATATAAACTTCGTAAAAAGTAACTTTTGAAATTGCATCACTATTGTAACTTGTATATGCAGTACCAAAACTTTTTGATTTCACAAATTCCATAATATCTTGACAAGATTGTGCATATATATTGAATGAAATCAAGAGTAAAAAAAGTAATAGTTTTTTCATAAAAGAATAATTTATTTAATTTTTTTTAAAACTTCTAATAAATTTGGTATTCTATTTACTTGAGTTTCTGTCCAAAAATAATAATTCGGTATCCCATCATTATCATAGTTATTCAAAGTGATAGATATTCTCTTTCGCTTTTCATCTACAAGATAAGAGAACGTCATTTCTTTAGCTTTAAATATATATTCCGCTGATTGCTTTTTGAATTTTAAATCCAAATTAGGAATAACATTTTCTTCAATAAAATAAATAAATTCATCTATTTCGTCCAAACCTACCCATGCTGTCTTAAATACCTCAGGCTTCTTAATGTCCATATCTAATTGCAACGCCTTTACTTTAGTTTTAGATTTCAAATTGGTTACTTCAATTGGAAAAAACTTAACAAACTCGCCTATGCCCGAATAAAATTCTGCTGTTGTAGTCCAATCTTTTTCAATTAATGTAAATTGCGCATCATCAATAAACTTTCTAGTTGTAGATTCAACATTTTGTGCAAACAAATTTATTGCTGCCATGAAAGTAAAAACAAAAATAATTTTTTTCATACTTAATATTTAAAAGATTAATAAAATATACATTTTTATAGTTAAATTTCTCATTATCATTAAAGCCATAAATTTAAATTATTTTTATCATCATATTAAATATTTCAATGCTGTTTATAAACATTATTTAGACTAAACTATACTAGTAAGCATCTATTCCTTTTTAAATACTTAAACTTACTCTTCATAAAAACCGCTTTTAAACAACAAAAAAGCCCTACATTTCTGTAAGGCTTTGTATATTTTGCTCCCCCTCTTGGGCTCGAACCAAGGACCCTCTGATTAACAGTCAGATGCTCTAACCAACTGAGCTAAGGAGGAAACTTAAAATATTAAAATTGTCCACTGCTTTCGCAATTTGCTCCCCCTCTTGGGCTCGAACCAAGGACCCTCTGATTAACAGTCAGATGCTCTAACCAACTGAGCTAAGGAGGAAACTTAAATTTTAAGTTTTTTATTTTGCAATAAAATTAAGGTGTTGCTTTGGCAACTTTGCTCCCCCTCTTGGGCTCGAACCAAGGACCCTCTGATTAACAGTCAGATGCTCTAACCAACTGAGCTAAGGAGGAAGGTGTGTTACCTTTATTGCGATGCAAATATAGAACGATTTTTCCTTTTTGCAAACACCTTTTTTAAAAAATCGTTATTTTTTTTACTTGCCCGTTAAGGCTTTGAATATATCGTTTCCGTTTGCAAACAACAATAATGCAATAAGTATAACAAAACCAACTGTTTGTGCATATTCCAAGAACTTATCGCTTGGTTTTCTGCCCGAAATCATTTCGTATAATAAGAACAATACGTGACCACCATCTAATGCAGGTATCGGCAATAAATTCATTACTCCTAACATAATCGATAAAAACGCGGTGATACTCCAGAACATTTCCCAACTCCAAGTATTAGGAAAAACATCGAATATCGCTTTAAATCCGCCTACACCTTTATATGCACCTGTATCAGGATTTACAATCATTTTTAACTGCTTACCATAACCCACTAACTGATCAACACCTGTTTGTAAACCAATTGGAATCGACTCTAAAAAACTGTGGTGATTGGTAGTTAGCTTAAACAAGCCCAATTTTTCGGCATCTTTGTTCGATATCATGGCAGGTGCAACACCAATTTTTCCGTTTTTATCTACTTTTAATGTAACGTTCTGTGCAACTTCATCTCTTTTTATTACAGCTGGTAGCGTTTGATTGGCAAAAGGCTTTAAAAACCCTTCCATTTGATCGTAATAAGTAATTGTAGTTCCGTTAATCGATACTATAAAATCGCGTTCTTTTAACACCTCTTTATTAAGCGAGTTATCTTCAAAACCAGCTACAATAAAAGGCATACGAGGTACAATTAGCTTGCCGCCTTTGTCTTCTATAATTCCTTGCACAAAATCAACAGGCAGTTTAATTTCTTGCTCCACACCGTTGCGGCTTACCACCAATTCTTTAGCGGTTAGCATTTTTGCCTGCGCTTTATCAAATCGCACTAATTTTTCGCCATCAATAGATACAATTTTATCTCCTGATTGCATACCTGCAGCTTTTAAATCATCGGATATTACCCAAACACCATCTTTTAAACTTTCATTTGCTACGAAACGGTCACCATAAAACCAAGTCATACCAATATAAATAACAAATGCCAATATAAAGTTTACGGTTACACCACCCAACATAATGATTAAACGCTGCCATGCCGGTTTTGAACGGAATTCCCACGGTTGCGGATCCTGTTTTAACTGGTCGGTATCCATGCTTTCATCGATCATTCCGGCAATTTTCACATAACCGCCCAATGGCAACCAACCGATTCCGTAAACGGTTTCGCCGACTTTCTTTTTAAATAAAGAGAATTTTATATCGAAGAAAAGGTAGAACTTTTCTACTCGTGTTTTAAATAATTTTGCCGGGATAAAGTGCCCCAACTCGTGCAATACAATTAATAAGGATAAACTTAATAAAAACTGCGATAATTTAACTAATACGTCCATTAATTACAATACTTTCATTTTGTGTTGCACAAATGTACTATTTTAAGGTTACTATTTGGCAAACAACAGGTTCATTTTAATTTTTTATAATTTTTTTATGATAGGTTTTCTCGGCTGTTTTAATCTCCAGCACATACATACCGCTTGCCAGTTGTTCTGAAGCATACGGATTGCTGATGTTCTGCGCTACCAGTTTTCCGCTTACGTTGTAAAGATTCATGGCATCGACTTTCATTTTTTGAGGAATTTCTACCTGAAAAGTTGTTTCTGTTGGATTTGGAAACACTTTTAATTCTTCAACAATAGGATTTGAAATTTCTTTTAAAGTTACAAGATTGTCTTTACTAACAATATCGTTAAAAGGATTTATTTCGATACCACTTACCGTTCCCACATTGGTATCTACCACAAACTGCTGATTATTCTGCGTATGCTGCAACACTACGTTTTCTGTTTGTCCGTTACTGCCTGTTAAGCGCAACGTAACCGGCAATTCAAAAAACGATACCCCTGCATGCGATGAAGTTTGAGACAAGGTGATTTTTGTTTGTGTTGCCGATACTATTTCTGCATTTACCTGATACGAAGGATATCCTTCACCGTAAATCCAATCGTTAAAGAATTCGGTAAGATCTTTGCCTGATGCTGCTTCCAAATGTTGTTTTACCTGCGTGGTAACCGCATAATTATAAGCAATTGCCGGATCGTTCAAGAAATTGCGCATTCCCTGATAAAAATCCTCATCGCCCAAAACGTAGCGCAACATGTGCACCACCATAGATCCTTTGTTATACGTTAAGCGTCCGCTGAAAATTCGATCCGAATCCAACGCCTGTGCATCAGTTAAATATACGTTACCCGCCGGTGCCGATGTAATACTGTTGATTTTTCCGCCTTTCCAGCTATCAAACGAATTTTGTCCGTCTAAATGTTCCACAACCAAACCTGCCATGTATTCTGCAAAACCTTCGTTAATCCAGATATCTTTCCAGCTTCCGCAGGTAACCTTGTTTCCAAACCAATGGTGTGCCAGTTCATGAGCGATCAATCCGCGAGAAAATCCGCCCATAAAAGAAACCGTGGTGTGTTCCATTCCTCCGCCCCATCCAAATTCGGCATGACCGTATTTTTCGGTATGGTACGGATACGTTCCAAACAACTCTTCAAAAACATCCATAATTGGCAAGGTAACCGCCAACTGACTTACGCTTGAATTGTAATTTTCGGGATACAGATAGTTAACCACCGGAAACGTATTGGGTGTTGTGCCCGCCGTTTGATTATAAATCTGATAATCGGTAACTGCAATGGCTACCAAATATGCCGGAATTGGAAAATTGTGTTTAAAATGTGTGGTTTTTGTACCGTTGGTATTTGTAACCTGCGACTGCTCTACTCCATTAGCTACCGAAACCATTGCCGACGGAGCTGAAAGGTAAATATCAATTGCATCTACTTTATCGTTTAGCGACTGTTTGCAAGGCCACCAATCTTTGGCTCCGAAAGGTTCAGAAAGTGTCCAGATAATCGGGGTATTGTTATGGTAACTCTGCGTAAAGGCTTCGTTGTCGCTTTGCGGTGTACCTGCATAGGTTATCTTTACTTCGCCTTGCGCACCAGACGCTACTGTTTGCGGAAGCTGTATCACCAATTCGTTATTTGCCTGCGTAAACGTTGCAGACTGCGAACCCTGTGTTACCGCGCTAACCGTAAGCTCATGACTTAAATCGAAAACAATGGTCTGTAAATTCTGGTTGGGCACAAACTGCGTGGTAACCGTTCCACTTATGTAATATTGAGATGGATCTACATTCAGTTCCAGTTTCTGATGTTTTACATCGTAGTTAAACGTGTTCGGATTCTGCTTAAATGCCAAACGTTTTTCTGCCGCCTGCTTTTCGTACAAACGATATTCGTCTTGTGTATTAGCCGAGATCTGTGCCACCGAAGACAACGTGAACAAACCGCAAGCCAGAACAAAAAATGCTCTTTTCATAAAGATACTAATTTGCGTAAAAATACTATTATTTCTTTGAAGTTCAACCACATTGAAACCAAAGAATTATTAACGCAATAGTTACCTATTCACAAAGAATTTATGTAAATTTGCCGTTTAACAATTATTTATTTATGTTACAGATAGCTTACATTAGAGAAAATCAGGAACAAGTGGTAAAAGCCCTTGCAAAAAGAAATCTTGATGCTACTGAAATGATTCAAAAAGTTATAGACTTGGACGAACAGCGCAGAGCAACACAGGTTGAATTAGACAACATCTTGGCAGAATCGAACAAGCTATCCAAAGAAATTGGTGATTTAATGCGTAACAGCGAAAAATCTAAAGCCGAAATCTTAAAAGAAAAAACCGCAAAGCTTAAAGATAAAACTGCCGATTTAAAAGAAGTTTTAAACAGCGTTACCGAAGAGCTTACGCAAGAATTATACAAATTACCAAACACACCGGCAGATATTGTTCCGCAGGGAAAAAGTGCAGATGATAATTTAAATATTTTTCAATCGGGAGATATTCCAACATTGCATGAAGGTGCCGTACCGCATTGGGATCTTATTAAAAAATACGACATTGTTGATTTTGAATTAGGAACAAAAATCACCGCTCCGGGTTTCCCTGTGTATAAAGGCAAAGGTGCCAAGTTACAGCGCGCCTTAATCAGTTATTTTTTAGATAAAAATACCGATGCCGGCTATAAAGAATATCAGGTTCCGCATTTAATTAACGAAGCATCGGGCTACGGCACGGGTCAGTTACCTGATAAAGAAGGACAGATGTACCATGATGCTAAAGACGATTTATATTTAATTCCAACAGCCGAAGTTCCGGTTACAAACATTTTTCGCGATGTTATTTTACAGGAAAACGAATTACCTGTTCTTGCAACAGCTTACACACCATGTTTCCGTAGAGAAGCAGGTTCTTGGGGAGCTCACGTTCGCGGATTGAACCGTTTACACCAGTTTGACAAGGTGGAGATTGTACGTATAGAACATCCAGAAAAATCGTACGAAGCATTAGAAGGAATGGTTGAGCACGTAAAAGAAATTTTGAACGAATTAAAACTACCATACCGTATTTTACGCTTATGTGGTGGCGATATGGGCTTTACATCTGCCTTAACGTATGATTTCGAAGTATTTTCAACAGCGCAAGATCGTTGGTTAGAAATTTCATCGGTATCAAATTTCGAAACATTTCAGGCAAACCGCTTAAAATTACGCTTTAAAGGCAAAGACGGAAAAACACAGCTGGCGCATACCTTAAACGGTTCATCGTTGGCTTTACCCCGCGTATTGGCAGGTATTTTAGAAAATTACCAAACACCCGAAGGTATTGTGATACCCGATGTGTTAAAACCTTACTGCGGATTCGATATTATTAATTAATTTTAAAAAGGAATAACAACTTTAATGTCATTTCGAATGTAGCAGAGCGAAAAGAGAATCTTTAAGATTTCAGAAAAATCACTTTGCTTCACTTGAAATGACATTGGTTTTTAAACAAATCCTAACACAGCAAACTATGATTATTTACAATGTTACCATAAATATAGACGAGTCTGTTCACGAACAATGGCTTAACTGGATGCAAACCAAGCACATTAAAGAAATGCTGAACACCGGTTGTTTTAAATCGGCGCGTTTGGTAAAGGTTTTGGTTAATGAAGACATGGGCGGCGTTACCTATTCGGTGCAATATTTTGCAGAAAATCAGGCAGCGTTAGATGATTACAAAAACAATCACGCACCATTATTGCGCAGCGAAGGTTTGCAGCTTTTTGCAGATAAAATGCTTACGTTCCGCACCGATCTTGAAATCATCAGCGAACATGAATAATTCTGACAAAGTAAAGGCAAAAAAACATCTTGGTCAGCACTTTTTAAACGATGAAAGTGTTGCAAAGAACATTGCCGATACACTAACACTGAACGGTTACAGCAAAGTGTTGGAAATTGGTCCGGGAATGGGTGTGCTTACAAAGTACATTCTAGAAAAACCGGTTGAAACTTTTGTAGTTGAAATTGATAAAGAATCGGTTGATTATCTTGAAAAACATTACCCAAAGTTGCACAATCACATTATTGGCGAAGATTTTCTAAAGTATAATTTAAAGAAGATTTTTAACGGCGATCAGTTTGCCATCATAGGAAACTTTCCGTACAACATTTCCACACAGATTGTTTTCAGGGCTTTAGAAATGCGCGATCAGATACCGGAATTTTCCGGAATGTTTCAAAAGGAAGTTGCTGCACGTATTTGCGAGAAAAAAGGCAGTAAAACCTATGGAATATTGTCTGTTTTAGCACAGGCTTTTTACGACACCGAATATCTTTTTACCGTATCAGAACACGTTTTTACACCGCCACCAAAAGTAAAATCGGGCGTAATGCGTATGATCCGCAAAGAAAATTACAGCTTGCCGTGCAACGAAAAACTGTTCTATACCGTAGTAAAATCGGCATTTAACCAGCGTAGAAAAACCATGCGCAACAGTTTAAAAAGTTTTATATCAGAAGAAATTAAAGACGATGCCGTTTTTAACCTTCGTCCCGAACAATTAAGTGTGGAAGAATTTATCGCACTTACACAAAAAATAGAAGCGTATGCAATTTAAAATCAGCAAAGAATTTATCCAAGAGATCGAAGGCTTAATTGCCGAAAAAAACGAACGCGAAATACTTCGCAGGCTCGAGGATATTCACTTTGCTGATATTGCAGAACTGATGAACGAATTAGACGGCGAAGATGCAGGTTATCTTTTCCGCATAATCGAATCGGAAATCAGTTCTGAAATTCTATTGGAATTAGACGAAGAAGTTCGTGAAAAAATCTTAAACAACCTTTCTGCCAAAGAAATTGCCGAAGAGTTAGACGAAATGGATACCGATGATGCGGTGGATATTATCGCTGAACTGTCGGAAGAAATGAAAGACGAGGTAATCTCGGAATTAGAAGATTTTGAACACGCCAAAGACATTGTTGAACTATTGCGGTACGATGAAGATACTGCCGGCGGTTTAATGGCGAAAGAATACATTCAGGTGAACGAAAACTGGAATGTACTAACGTGTATTCAGGAAATTCGCAAACAGGCAGAAAACGTTTCGCGTGTACATTCTATTTATGTGGTTGACGATGAAGACCGCTTAAAAGGTCGTTTGTCGTTAAAAGATCTAATTACCTCATCTACCACAACACAAATCAAAGAAATCTATATCCCAAAAGTAGATTCTGTTAAGGTTGATACCGAAGATACCGAAGTTGCCCGTATTATGCAGAAGTACGATTTAGAGGCCATTCCCGTTGTTGATGAAACCGGACGTTTGGTTGGTAGAATTACCATTGACGATATTGTTGACGTTATTAAAGACGAAGCCGACCGTGATTACCAAATGGCTGCGGGTATCTCTCAAGACGTTGAAGCAGATGACAGCATCTGGGAACTTACAAAAGCACGTTTACCGTGGCTTCTTCTGGCATTAATTGGGAGTTTTATTGCTGTAAACGTAGCACAAAGTTTTAGCGATGCCATGGAAAAATACGCTACACTATTTTTCTTTACACCTTTGGTTGCTGCAATGGCAGGAAATGTGGGTGTACAATCATCGGCAATCGTTGTACAAGGTTTGGCAAACAACAGTTTGTCAGGATCACTTTGGAAACGCTTGGGTAAGGAAATGCTACTGGCTCTTTTAAACAGTACTGTTTTAGCAATTTTACTTCTTTTGGCAACCCATTTTATTATGGGAACCACTTACGAAATATCGTCAACTATTGTTTTAGCGTTAGTTACCGTAATGATTCTTGCCAGTTTAATTGGAACATTTATTCCTATAATGCTTGATAAATACGGTATTGACCCTGCCATTGCAACCGGTCCGTTTATCACCACCAGTAACGATATTTTTGGAATTTTGATTTACTTTACCATTGCAAAAATCATTTTAGGGTTTTAGTTTAATTATACGTTTTTTAAAGAGCAAAAAACATTTGCATATTGTAGTCACGTATATTATATTTGCAACTACAATTTTAAATCATTTATAAAATGATACAGCTAACATTTGCTTCATTGCAGGTAAAAAGCCTAGAAGCTTCAAAAGAATTCTACACAAATAAATTGGGTTTTGAAATTGAAAGTTCCAATCCGCAAGCCTGCGTTTTTAAGTATAATAAAGGACAAGCAAGTTTTGCCATTCGTACACCTTTGGAACCTTTAGAAGAAAGAGAATTAGGTGTTGGCGTAGCATTATGGTTTGCCGTTAACGAAAATGTAGAAGAATTAAAAGAAAAACTTATATCAAACGGCGTAAATAATGCGGGACCAATAATTGAAACACCTTTTGGTAGAGCTTTTCATGTAAAAGATATCGATGGATATAAACTTACTTTTCTAGAATCAAAATAACAAATGTGGCGAAGAAAATAGAGTTCAAATTTAAAAGTCCAAGCGAAAGTTCAGGTTATCTTTTGGGTCAGTTGACAACATTACTGCAACGAAAGCATAAAAAAGTTTTAGATCCACTAAACCTAACTCAGACTCAATTTGTTTTATTGGCAGCGTTAGGATGGTTGTCTAAAGAAAACGACCATGTTACACAGATAGATATTGCCAATCAAGGAAATGCCGATAGAATGATGGTTTCTAAAGTTTTAAGAACTCTCGAAGAAAAAGAGTTTATCCGTCGGCAAGAACACCCTACCGACACCAGAGCTAAAGCTATCGAGCTAACAGATAGCGGATCTATCATTCTACAAAAAGCATTAACTGCAATTGAAGAAGCAGATATTGAATTTTTTAAATCGTTAGGAGAAAATCAAACATTGTTCAACATAAACATGCTTACAGTAATTAGTCAAAATAAAGATTTAAGTTAATCGCTTTCATTTAAGAACTGATTCAAAAAACAATCCCACTGATTTAAAGTCATTGGGATTGTTTTTTCTTACTATTGAACTGTTGCTGCCTGACTGGCTTTGCGTTTTCCTCTGAAAAAGAAATACAGGTTTATAAAAAGCATCAATCCTAAATAAATAGAAAATGCTCCGATTTTGTAACTCAACTTTTCAATAAGCAATTGATAACTGTCGTTATACAGATTCATCTGTAAAATCATCAAAGCAAACCCAATGTTCAGAAGATAAAATCCGGTTTCAAACAATTTATTGGTAGCAAAGGCAATTTCTTCCCTTCCTTTGAAAATATCCAACATATAAACTTTACTGTTTTTAAAAAGCGTTTTAGACACATAATAGGTTAAAAACAACGCTATAGGCAGATATACTGCGTAACCGATTAAAATTTTGGTAGTTTCCATAATGTACAGTTTTAAATTAATTTTTTGATATAGTTTGTAAGTAGTAAAATATTCAGATAATGCAAGAGTGCGATAATGAGGATAATTAGAGATGTTTTTAGGCTGATGATTTCAACCAACTGGGTAAAACTCTGTATTTTTTCCCACGAGATGATGGTCATGGTGCAATAACCAATGTTCAGCAAATAATAGCCTATTAACAGCAAATGATTGATCTTTTTACACAAGTCTTCATGGTTTGGAATTAATTGCGATACAAAGACATTCCCATTCTGATAACATATCCGTCCGACTTTCACGATGATAAAAAAAGTGATCGCGAAATACAAAAAGTAGGCAACAATGTTATAGTTCATGACAACAGATTTTTAAAGGCTTTTTCGAGATCATGATATTCAAACGTAAAACCGTTTTCGGTTAAGCGTTTAGGAATTACGTTTCTACTTTTCAAAACCAGTTCTGGTTCGGTTTGAATGATCTTTGCTCCAATCTTCAACATACTTTCAGAGATAGGAATTCCAAAAGGAATACGGACAGCCTGTCTAAGCTTCCTCATAAAATCGATATTTCGTTCCGGTTTAGACGAAACAACATTAATGTTTCCTGTCAGTTTTTTATCGATTATAAAAGCTATTGCTCTGGCAAAATCTAATTCATGAATCCAGCTCACAAATTGATTTCCGTTTCCGACCTTCCCTCCCAACCCAAACTGGGTTAATCTTTTTAAAGGGATAAATGCACCACCGTTTTTCCCTAAAACAATTGAAGTTCTAACAGCCGTTTTCAACGTTTTATCGGTTTGAACATCGTAGAAAGCCTTTTCCCAGGACTTGGCAACATTCATTGAAAAATCATCGCCAATTTCGCCTGAATATTCATCCATTTGTCTGTCTTCGGAATGTCGGTAAATCGTCGCTGTAGATGAGTTGATAAAATGTTTTGGGGGATTTTTACACTGCAAGACCGCTTCGTTCAAAACTCGGGTACTATCAATACGTGAAGATAGTATCGCAGCTTTATTTTCGGGAGTATATCTGCAATCAACCGATTTCCCTGCTAAATTTATCAGCACATCGGCATTTTCGAATACTTCTTCCCAACCCGTCAGCGAATTCGCATTCCAATGAACAAACTGTATATTATTTTTCTTTTCTGATTTTCCACGAGTTAGTACTATAATTTCTTGATACGATCCTTTGAAAAAATCAATTAACACGGTTCCTAAAAAACCGGTTCCTGCTGCAATGACCATTTTTTTCATATCTCATTTTTTTATAATTCATTATTAGGACGACTGTAAATCAGTATAGATAAATAAACTGCTAAACAAGGCGGAATAGAAAATAAAAAATATGCAAAACCATCTTGAAGGTCAAATTCGCTACTTATAAACCAAAGCACAAAATACCCAACTACTCCTGTTAAATAAATTTGATAATGGATATACTTTGGAAATTTTATAAGTAGCAAAATTCCTAACACAACTTGTACAAAACCTGTAAACATCGTAGATAGTAATGCAAACATTGCAAATCCTTTATCTCTAAAAATTACTTCCAAAAACAAAAAAGCAAACGGAGTTCCAACAGCAATGGTATTTATAATTTTTATTGAGCTCATAATATATGTTGTTTTAAAGTTTCAGAAATATTTGAAAGTTTTGTTTAAATTTTTTAATCTTATTTCATTATTTTTACCACCAGCTTTGCCAGCCAATTGTCTTTATATTCGGTTACTTTGTCTAAAACATTATCGGCTTTTAAAACAAAATCATACAATTTGCCAGTTTGCTCAACAAAGTGTTTTTCTTCGTCGGTTTTATTCGTTTTAATGGTAGAAACTTCTTTCAATACCTTCAAAGCAGGTTTAATCTCTCGTTTGCTTCGCTCCTTCGCAATCTTTACCGCCAATTCGTCTAAATCTTTCTCTGCAATAAAAAACTCTTTACGTTCGCCTGGTTTGTATTCTTTATACACAATTCCCCAATCCATTAAAGCTCTCAAATTCATAGAAGCATTTCCGCGCGAAATCTGTAATTCTTCCATAATATCTTCCATAGAAACCGCTTCGGTAGAAATCATTAACAATGCATGAATCTGCGCCATAGTTTTATTAATGCCCCATTGCGAACCTAATGCTCCCCACGATTGTACAAATTTATTTTTTGCTTCTTTGAATTCCATAGATCAAATGTATAACAAAGTTTTTAAACTTTCAAAAAAAAATGAAAGTTTATTTAAAATTATTTTAAATCGCTCGAATGAAATTTTTTATATAATTTAGTTTGATAAAATTCACTTACAGAATAAGATTCTATACATAAATGAAAATACTACACCTTGATAAAAATCATCCGTTGCTAATTGAACAGTTAACAGCTGCAGGTTTTGAAAACGATGAAAATTACTACGCTCCAAAAGATGCGATCGAACAAATAATCCATCAGTATGACGGTATTGTTTTACGCAGCCGATTTAAAATTGACAAAGCTTTTTTAGATGCAGCTACAAACTTAAAATTTATTGGGCGAGTTGGTGCCGGCTTGGAAAACATTGATTGCGAATATGCCGAACAAAAAGGCATTAAACTGATTGCTGCTCCCGAAGGTAACAAAACTGCCGTTGCCGAACATGCTTTGGGAATGCTTTTAAACCTTATGAACAAATTATCGTATGTGGATAAGGAAGTGCGCAACGGCATTTGGAAACGCGAAGAAAACCGAGGTATTGAAATTGAAGGAAAAACGGTCGGTATTATTGGTTACGGCAATATGGGAAAAGCCTTTGCCCAACGTTTAAAAGGCTTTAACTGTAAGGTAATTTGTTACGATATTAAACCCAATATGGGCGATGGAAATGCACAACAGGTTTCGTTAGATTACTTACAACTTCACAGCGATATTGTAAGCTTGCACACGCCTGAAACCCCCGACACGCATCATTACATAAATAAAGATTTTATCAACGGTTTTGCAAAATCGTTTTGGTTGATAAACACAGCACGAGGAAAATCGGTTTGTACAAATGATCTGGTCGATGATTTAAAATCGGGCAAAATTAAAGGTGCAGGATTGGATGTATTGGAATACGAAAAATCATCGTTCGAAAACATGTTTACAGACAATGAACTTCCAGACGCTTTCAGATATCTAATCTCTGCAGAAAACGTATTGTTATCGCCCCATATTGCAGGCTGGACAATGGAAAGCAAAGAAAAACTGGCTCAGGTTATTGTTGATAAAATAATTGCTATATTTAAAAAAAATAACAACTTAATTGCAATGGAAAATCAAAATTCAGAAGAAAGAAAAGAAGAACAATGGCACACTGGTTCAAACCCGTCAAATTTCAACCAACAACAGAATCAGTATAACCAACAGCAAAACTACTATCAGCAACAAAATCAATATCAGCAATCGTCTCCTTACTTGCAAGAGGCAAATAGCAAGAAAATATTAACTGGTATTATGGCTTTACTATTAGGAGGTTTAGGAATTCACAAATTTATTTTAGGCTATACTATTGAAGGAATTATTATTCTTGTTATTAATTTAGTTATTCTTCCTATTTTAGGATTTGTAACTTGCGGATTGGGTTGGTCTTTATATTTTTTTACGCCAATAATTCCATTAATCGAAGGCATTATTTATTTAACTAAAACTGACCAGGATTTTTACAACACATATATGGTCAACAAAAGACCTTGGTTTTAATAAACAAAAAAGCGAGCAAATGCTCGCTTTTTTAATCGTTACTACTTCTGGCTCCTATCAGGATCATTACATAATAAAGTAAAGTTCCTATCGATGCCAATGCGGCTACAACGTATGTTCGGGCAGCCCATTTCAATGAATCTTTGGCTCCGCTTAATTCTTCTCTCGTTACCATATTTTTAGTTTCCAACCACTTTAACGCGCGGTTACTTGCATCGTATTCTACTGGCAAAGTAACTATTGAAAACACGGTTGTTAAAGCGAATAACACCACACCTATTAATAAAACGGTTGTGTTGTTATACAACTGTATTAAAACAATTCCACCAATTAACACCCACTGCACAAGGTTTGACGCTATATTTACCACAGGCACCAATTTAGAACGCATGGTTAACCAACTATAAGCAGTTGCGTGTTGTACCGCGTGCCCAACTTCGTGTGCGGCTACAGCTGCTGCAGCGGCATTGCGCTGATTGTACACTGCCTCACTTAAGTTAACGGTTTTGTCCATTGGGTTGTAATGATCAGTTAATCTACCTGGTGTAGAAATAACTTTTACATCGTAAATTCCGTGGTCGTGCAGCATTTTTGTTGCAATCTCTGCCCCGCTCATTCCGTTTCTTAAATGAACCTTTGAATATTTTTCGAATTTATTTTTTAGCTGCCAACCAACTAACCAGCTGGCAAGCATAATGATCCCCATTAATAATAATCCCATAATTCTGTTTTTTTATGTATGCGTATTTATTTGTTAGATTCCATCAAACTTTAAGCCAAACAATTGCATCGGTTCAAAATCTGTCAAAATGACAAAAGGAGCCTTACGACTCCTTTTTATCTATTTGATATAAATTATATTATTTCAACGTTTTCTTAACTTCAACTTCCTGGAATCCTTCAATGATATCGTATTCTTTAATATCGTTGTAGTTTTTAATCTGAATACCACAATCGTATCCTTTAGAAACCTCTTTCACATCGTCTTTAAAACGTTTTAACGCATCAAGAACACCTGTATAAATTACAACGCCTTCACGGATTAAGCGGATTTTAGAGTTACGGTAGATTTTACCATCGGTAACCATACATCCTGCAATTGTTCCGATTTTAGATATTTTGAATGTTTGACGGATTTCTGCTGTTCCGGTGATTTCTTCTTTCAATTCCGGTGACAACATTCCTTCCATTGCATCTTTAATATCATCAATCGCGTCGTAAATGATCGAGTATGTTTTGATATCGATTTCTTCTTTGTCTGCAATTGTTTTGGCATTACCCATTGGACGTACATTGAAACCGATAATGATCGCATCAGAAGCCGAAGCCAACAATACATCAGATTCGGTAATTGCACCTACACCTTTATGGATAATATTGATTTGAATTTCATCTGTTGATAATTTAGAGAACGAGTCTGATAACGCTTCTACCGATCCATCTACGTCTCCTTTTAAAATGATGTTTAACTCTTTAAATTCACCTAAAGCAATACGGCGACCAATTTCTGCCAACGTGATATGACGTTGTGCACGAACCGACTGCTCACGGATTAACTGTGTACGTTTTGCTGCAATTGCTTTTGCTTCACGCTCGTCTTCGAATACATTGAACTTGTCACCTGCTGTTGGCGCACCGTCTAATCCTAAAATTGATATAGGACGAGAAGGACCTGCCTCTTTTACAGAGTTTCCGCGTTCATCGTGCATTGCTTTAATTTTACCGTGATTTTTACCTGCTAACAAGTAATCTCCGATTTTCAACGTTCCGCTTTGAACCAAGATTGTTGATACATATCCACGACCTTTATCCAAGAATGCTTCTACAACAGTACCAACTGCCAGTTTGTTAGGATTTGCTTTTAATTCTAACATTTCAGCCTCTAACAATACTTTTTCTAACAACTCCGGAACACCTTGTCCGAATTTTGCCGAAATATCTTGTGACTGATACGTTCCTCCCCATGATTCAACAAGGAAGTTCATACCTGCTAATTTCTCTTTAATTTTTTCAGGATTCGCCGTTTGCTTATCTACCTTATTAATCGCGAAAATAATAGGTACACCTGCTGCTTGTGCGTGTGCAATAGCCTCTTTTGTCTGTGGCATAATATCATCATCGGCAGCAACTACGATAATTGCAATATCGGTAACCTGAGCTCCACGTGCACGCATTGCGGTAAACGCCTCGTGACCCGGTGTATCTAAGAATGTGATTTTCTGACCATTTTCTAAAGTTACTCCGTAAGCACCAATGTGCTGCGTGATTCCACCCGATTCACCTGCAATTACGTTTGCTTTACGAACATAATCTAGTAACGATGTTTTACCGTGATCTACGTGACCCATCACCGTTACAATTGGTGCGCGTGGTAATAAATCTTCCGGGCTGTCTACATCTTCTACAATAGATTCTTCGATATCGGCAGTTGTAAACTGTACTTCGTAACCAAATTCATCTGCAACAATGGTTAATGTTTCAGCATCTAAACGCTGGTTCATGGTAACCATGATACCTAACGACATACATGTTCCGATTACCTGTGTAATTGGCACGTTCATCATTGTGGCAACTTCACCAACCGTTACGAATTCGGTAACTTTTAATATTTTTAAATCATCGTCAGCGCGTGCTTCTTCTTCTTTTTTACGGTGAAGTTCACGTTTATCTTTACGATATTTCGCTGTTTTCGATTTGTTTTGTTTTCCTTGTAAACGCTCTAACGTTTCTTTGATTTGGTTTTTTACTTCCTCGTCTGTAGGCTCAACTTTTACAACCGGTTGGTTTCTGTTTCCAAAATTTTTGTTTCCGCCAGCATTGTTGCGGTTGTTAGGGAATTTAGAATTTCCACCTTGACCACCACGGTTTTGACCTGGTTGACCCGGACGGTTTTGACCACCTTGTCCTGGTGTACCTGGTTTATTGGCATTGTTACCTTGTGCACCTGGTGTTCCCGGCGTGCCTGGTTTTTCAATACGCTTGCGTTTGTTTTTGTTGTTTGCTGCGTTATTGTTTGCGCCACCTGGTTTTGCACCATCTTTCTTAGGCTCTTCTTTTTTCTTTTTAGGTTTGTTGAATTGAGATAAATCAATCTTTTGACCTGTAAAGGTAGTCCCCGAAAGTTTTTGGTAGTTTGTTTTTATGATTTCAGACTCTGCACTTTCTTCTGTAGAAGTTGCTTCTGTCTTAGTTTCTGTTGATTCTGCAGCTTTCTGTACCGGTTTGCCTGTTTCAGCCGGTGTTTCTTTCTGCGTTTCTTGTGCAGATTTTTCCGTTTTTTCTGCTTCTTGTTTAGGAGCCGTTTTCGTTTTAGACTGTGCTTCTGCTTTTACTGCAGCAGGTTCCATTTTTTCTGCTTTATCGGCAGTATTGTTTGATGCACTTAAAGGTTCTTTTTTGTCGTCTGAAGAATTTTTAGAATCGGCAGCCGGTGCTTTTTTAGAATTTGCATCTAAATCAATTTTACCAACTGTTTTTATAGAAGATACTTTAGCAGCTTTAGCTTTTATAACTTCTTGCTCGCGTTTTTCGTCTTCTTCTTTTTTACGTTTGTCGTCTTCTTCCTTCTTACGTTTTTCCTCTTCTCTTTTACGCTTTTCGTCTTCTTCTTTTTTACGCTTGTCTTCCTGTTCGCGTTCTAAACGCAATTCTTCTTTTTCTTTCTTTTTTTCTTCACTCACTTCTTTCGAAGCTTCTTTCTTCCCTTTATCTGCCGAAAACTGCTTATCTAACGCAGTGTATTCTGCGTCTGAAATTTTTGCGTTCGGAGAGGCCTCAATTTCAAAGCCCTTGGTCTTCAAAAATTCCACGGCTCTATCGAGAGAAATATTTAATTCTCTTAAAACTTTGTTTATTCTTATTATTCTATTTTCAGACATACGATCCTTTTAGTATATTTTTGTGCGTTGTGTTGTTGTTCTAGTGTGTTTAATTAGTCTTCAAATTCAGCACTTAAAATGTTCAAAACATCTTCTACTGTTTCTTCTTCTAAATCTGTTCTTCGTACCAATTCGCTTACACTGTGTTTTAATACGCTTTTTGCTGTATCTAAACCAATTTTTACAAATTCATCGATTACCCACGCATCGATTTCATCTGAGAACTCGCGCAACTCAACGTCGTCTTCTTCTAAAACCTGTGTTCCTTCTCTAATCACGTCTATTTCGTAACCAGTTAGCAAACTTGCCAATTTAATGTTTTGACCGCCTTTACCAATTGCTTTTGAAACTTCGCTGATATCTAACAAAACATTTGCACGTTTGCTTGTTTCGTTTATTGATATATTGTTTATTCTTGCCGGGCTTAATGCACGTTGAATGTATAATTCTACATTGCTTGTGTAGTTGATTACGTCGATGTTTTCGTTTCCTAATTCACGAACAATTCCGTGAATACGAGATCCTTTTACACCTACGCAGGCACCAACTGCATCAATATTTTCATTGTAACTGTCTACAGCTACTTTTGCTTTTTCGCCAGGAATACGCACTACCTTGTGAATGGTAATGATACCGTCTGCGATTTCAGGAATTTCTTGTTCGAACAATTTCTCCAAGAACAATTCCGATGTTCTGCTCATGATGATTTGCGGCTTGTTGCCTTTCAATTCAACACTTTCGATAATTCCTTTAACCGTTTCGCCTTTTTTGAAATAATCTGATGGGATTTGTTTCTCTTTAGGTAAAATAATTTCTTTATTGTTTTCATCGATCAATATAACTGCTTTAGGACGCACGTGGCTTACTTCGGCTGCATATATCTCGTTCACCATGTCTTTAAATTGTTTGTAAAGATTGGTACTGTCGTGTTCTTGAATTTTTGTGATTAGGTTTTGACGCAATGCCAATATTGCACGACGACCTAATTGAAACAATTTAACTTCTTCAGAAACTTCTTCGCCCACTTCAAAATCTGGTTCAATTTTTTGTGCTTCTTTTAATGAAATTTCAGAGTTTTCGTCTTCAACCTCACCATCGGCAACAACGATTCTGTTTCTCCAAATCTCCATATCTCCTTTGTCAGGATTAATGATGATGTCGAAATTATCGTCTGACCCAAATCTTTTTTTCAATGCATTTCTAAAAACATCTTCTAAAATTGCCATAAGGGTAACTCTGTCAATATGTTTAAAATCTTTAAATTCAGAGAACGAATCAATTAATGCAATATTATCCATGAAATTATCTGTATTTTTTTTAAAATGATATAACTACTACTGCTTTTTTGATGCTAATGTACGGAATTTCAGCGTTTTTAACAACGGTTTCTTTGCCCTTACCTATTTTTTTAGGTTCGCGTGCTTTCCATTCTAATTTTACAGCTTCTTCGTTGGCATCAATCAACTTGGCTTCTATTTTATTGTCGTCATCGGTAGTAACTTCAATAGTTCTACCAATGTTTTTTCTATACTGTCGTGGGAATTTTAACGGTGCGGTTGCACCAGCCGAAGCTACTTCTAAAGAAAAATCCTGCTCTTCGCGGTCTAAATTGTGTTCTATGCTGCGGCTAACATCAATACAGTCTTGCAGCACAACACCGTTGTCGCCATCAATTACTACAGAAATCTTATAATCTGCCGAAATAGAAAAATCTATCAAAAAAAGCTCTGGATGTTCTGCCAAACCTTCTTCTAATAAATCTTTAACTTTACTTTTAAAATCCATCTTTTGTATAAAAAGAGGGGACAATTATGTCCCCTCATTATTTAGTTTAACAATAAATAACTTTGCAAATATACAAATTTTATTTAAGTAATTGATTTTTTTGGTTATTTCTGAATATTATAAGTATATTTATAAAATTAACACAAACATTTATTAACCTAATAAACCATACAAGATGAAAAAGATTTTAGTACCTACTGATTTTTCTGAACAAGCACATATTGCCTTAAGAGCTGCTGCTGGTATTGCAAGAAAATCGAGCGCTGAAATTATTTTATTACATATAATTGATTTGCCGCACGAAACTATGGACATGATTCAACCCGGTTACGACCTGCCTGAAATTATGTTTTTTAAAGAACATGCCGAAGCTAAATTATCGCAAGCATCGTTATCTGAAGAATTAAGCGGTTTAAACGTTTCACAGATTTTAAAACTAGGACGTACTTTTGACGAAGTTACCGAAGTTGCTAAAGCCAACAATATTGATTTAATTGTAATGGGATCGCACGGTGCCAGCGGTTTTAAGGAATTGTTTATAGGATCGAACACTGAAAAAGTAATCCGTACATCGAACATTCCCGTTTTGGCAATTAAAGGAGACGAAACCGAAGTAAGTTTTGACAAGGTTGTTTTTGCAAACGATTTTACGGAAGAAACTGCAAAAGGTTTTCAAAAAATTGTTGATTTCTTAAAACTGAACGGTTCTACTCCGCACTTTTTAATGGTGAATACGCCTAACAATTTTAAACCAACGCATGTTGCAGAAGCAATGGCGCACGAGTTTTTAAAACAATATAATTTAGACAATTACGAATTTTCTATCTACAACGATTTAGATATTGAAAAAGGGATTTTAAATTTTGCAGAACGCGCTAACGCCGATTTAATTGCAATGGGAACACACGGCAGAAAAGGCTTTGCCCGATTATTGAACGGAAGTATCAGCGAAGATTTAATGAACCATTCGCCAAGATCAATCATTACTTTTAAGTTATAGCATAAAAAAATCGCCTTAAGGCGATTTTTTTATTTCTTGATTATCTTTTCTGTTTTTTGAACCATTCCTTTGTCATTCAAAATCGTTAAGAAGTAAACTCCTTTTTGCAGATCACTTGTATCAATCGAAATTGTTTTTGATGATAAATCTTCCACTTCTTTAATCTGCTTTCCAGTTATATCGTAAAGAACAAATCTACAGTTCATTTCCGGAACCGATTCTAAATTAATGTTCAAACTATTTTCTACCGGATTTGGAAACACTGTTACTTTACTAAATTCTCTGGTAGTTACAGAAAGCTTTGAACTGTAAAAATACGCTTCATCTCCATCATCATTCGTAATCTTTAATTGTTTCGTTGATGAATCTACATCCGTTACTGCGTATTGAAATACCGCATTTGTCTGATTTATTGTAAGAACATCATAAAATTTACCTAAAAAATCTGTATTGCCATTACCGGACTGGCTGTTACAATCATTCATAGCCAAGCAAACCATGTCTTGAACCGTAAATTCATTGTTAGGCAGAAAATCAATTCCCTGCCAAGCGCAGCTTGTGCAATAATACAGATGGATTGTAGCTGCATTAAACAAAAATTCACTGTTGTTAACCTGCCAATCTGCCCGTTCTTGATTTATCGGCGCTAAATGTTCAACATTGTTTAGTACAACTTTGTGAATATACCAATCATTGTTTTTTAGTTCAACCTCTTGATTTTGTGCGATACTACTAAAAGACATCGCAACGCTTAAAACTAAAGAATGAAGTAACTTTTTTATCATAATATGTAATTTTGAATTATGATAAATATACAAAAAAAGGCTGAACTTTCGTTCAACCTTTTAACATTCAATATTTTATATTATTTCATTTTTTGCAACCAGTTGCGCATTGAAACTTCTTCGTTAATTATATTTCGTAATTCCGAAATAGAAACACGATCTTGTTTCATGGTATCGCGGTGACGAATGGTTACGGTTTTATCTTCTAATGTTTGGTGGTCAACGGTGATACAAAACGGTGTTCCCAATGCATCTTGGCGACGGTAACGGCGACCAACTGCATCTTTTTCATCGTACGCTACATTGAAATCCCATTTCAATTCCTCAATAATTTCTCGTGCAACTTCTGGCAATCCGTCTTTTTTAACCAATGGTAAAACAGCTGCTTTTGTTGGTGCTAAAACGCTTGGTAATTTTAAAACGGTACGCGTTGATCCGTCTTCCAAGGTTTCTTCTTGTAACGATTTTGAGAAAACCGATAAAAACATACGATCCAAACCAACCGATGTTTCTACAACATAAGGTACATAAGACGAATTTGTTTCGTTATCGAAAAACTGCAGTTTTTTACCTGAATGTTGTTCGTGCGCTTTTAAATCAAAATCGGTACGCGAGTGAATTCCTTCTAATTCTTTAAATCCGAATGGGAAATTAAATTCAATATCTGCTGCTGCGTTTGCATAATGTGCTAATTTTTCATGGTCGTGAAAACGATAGTTTTCTCTGCCTAAACCTAATGATAAATGCCATTTTAAACGCGTTTCTTTCCAATATTCGTAATAGGTCATTTCTTCGCCCGGTTTTACGAAAAACTGCATTTCCATTTGTTCGAACTCGCGCATACGGAAAATAAACTGACGTGCCACGATCTCGTTACGGAACGCTTTTCCTGTCTGTGCAATTCCAAACGGAATTTTCATACGTCCGGTTTTTTGAACGTTTAAAAAGTTCACGAAAATTCCCTGTGCAGTTTCTGGACGTAAATACAAATCCATTGCGGTATCTGCAGACGCTCCTAATTTTGTTCCGAACATTAAATTGAACTGACGAACATCGGTCCAGTTTTTAGAACCTGTTTCCGGATCGGCAATTCCCAATTCTTCAATCAAGGCTTTTACATCTTCCAAATTGCCCGAATCTAATCCAGACGCCATTCGTTCTAAAATTTCTTTCTTTTTTGAAAGATATTCTACAACGCGTGGATTGGTAGTAATAAATTCTTCTTCATTAAAAGCGTCGCCAAAACGACCTTTTGCTTTTTCGATTTCTTTTTGAGCCTTTTGCCACAATTTCTCGCAGTAATCTTCGATCAAAACATCGGCTCTATATCTTTTTTTAGAATCTTTATTGTCAATTAACGGATCGTTAAAAGCATCAACGTGCCCTGAAGCTTTCCACGTGGTTGGATGCATAAAGATAGAAGCATCGATCCCCACAATATTTTCGTGCATCTGTACCATTGATTTCCACCAATACTCACGAATATTCTTTTTTAATTCTACTCCGTTTTGCGCGTAATCGTAAACAGCGCTTAAACCATCGTAAATTTCGCTCGATGGAAAAATATATCCATACTCTTTTGCATGCGAAATTACATTTTTAAAAATGTCTTCTTGTTTTGCCATAGTGCAAAAATACTAAAATTGCAGTTTGTTAAAGTTTGTAAAACAAATAGTTGTAAAATATTGTTTTTTTATTGTATATTAACGCAAAGGTACATAAAATGTGTTGGTAATGTGGGCAATTATCGATGTTTTTGATTTATTTTATCCGCATCTTTGTTATGGTTGCGATGAAGTTCTGCATGGCAGGAATGATATTCTGTGTAGCAATTGTTTGATTGGTTTGGATTTTATTCCGTCAGCCATAAACAACAATACCGAAATAAAACGGCGTTTTTACGGTAAACTTTTGGTTGAACATTGTTTGGCAACTTTGTATTTTTCTGAAGAAAGCATTGTTCAGAAATTATTGCACGAACTTAAGTATAAAAATCAGCAGAAAATATCTACTTTTTTTGCTACGCTGACTTTGCAACACTTAAAAAATCATACTGTTTTTAGCTGGGTTGATTTCATTGTTTGTATTCCCCTACATAAATCGAAAGAGAAAAAACGCGGGTACAATCAGTTAGATGGTTTTGGAAACGAATTAAGTAAACAACTGAATATTCCATTTTATAAAGATTACCTTATTAAAACAACCAAAACCAAAACGCAAACCAAGAAAAGTATGTGGCAACGCGCCGAAAGTAAAAGCGAATTTATTGTGAATACAAAATATGAAAACCTGCAAAATAAAAACATTCTGTTGATTGATGATGTTATGACCACCGGATCTACTTTAGAAATTGCGGGTAAGTGCATCTTAAAAAATTCCACTCATAAAATAAGCATATTAACTATGGCATATACACGCTGAAAAAATCAAATAAAAATAGTTACTTTGCAAGGTAAATTTAAGTTGATGAGATTTTTAAGATATTTTAGTTTTTTCCTTATACTAACATTAGTGCTGTTTACAAACTGTGCGAAACGCGGAACCATTACCGGTGGGCTGAAAGATACTTTGGCGCCCGTGATTTTATCTACCAATCCGGAAAATTTCAGTACGCATTTCAAAGAAAAAATCATTCAGATAAATTTTGACGAATATGTAAAGCTGAACAAAGTAAATCAGCAGCTGATTATTTCGCCACCAATGGATACACAGCCCGAAATTACTCCAATGGGCTATCCGAGTAAATTTATAAAAATCAAGATTTTTGATACGCTTAAAGCAAATACTACTTACAGTTTTAATTTTGGTGAAAGTATTCAGGACAATAACGAAGGAAATCCGTACGCGAACTACAAATATGTTTTTTCTACTGGTGATTATATCGATTCATTGAAACTGACCACCAATTTTGAAGATGCTTACAGTAAAAAATCAAAAGGTGCTGTAAATGTGTTACTTTATGAAACCGAAGGTTTTAACGATTCTACCATCTACAAGAAAAAACCGCTGTATGTAGCAAGTGCAAAAGACAGTCTTTCAACGGTTGATTTGGAGAATTTGAAAAGCGGCAGTTATTATCTTGTTGCTTTACAAGAGAAAAGCAGTAATTATAAATTTGATCCAAAATCAGACAAAATAGGTTTTCATCCTAAACCCATTACATTGCCAACAGACAGTATTTACAGCGTAAAATTATTTAACGAAACCAAACAGACCACAGCTTACCGTCCATCGTTGGTTAGTCAGAACAAATGGTTGGCTGCTTATGAAGGCGATACCAAAGATTTAAAAGTAACTGCTTTGGGGAACAATAAACCAATTGCATCGCGCTTTCAAAAAGTTCCAGGCAAAGATTCAATTTTTATATTTACTCCAATTGAAAAGTACGATTCTCTTCAGTTTAAATTCAAAACCACAGCTTACGAGAAAATTCATACAGTTACGCAACGAACTGTAAAACCAATAGATACGCTGCAAATTAAATTTACTAAAAGTGGATCCATTCAGTTTAGAGATACCATTTCGTTTACTACAAATACACCATTCAAAAATATATCTAATGATTTAATTAAGGTAATTGGTAAAGATTCGCTTCAAATTCCATTTACTATTAAAACCGATTCGTTAAACAATATGGTTAAGATTTTGTTTGATAAGGTGGAAGATGAAAAATACACTGTGTTTTTAAAACCAAACAGCATAACCGATTTTTATGATACCGCCTTAAAAACCGAAATGATTCAGCGTTTCCAGACCGGAAAACTAACCGATTGCGGAAATATTTCGTTTACACTTTCAGGAACGGTGAACTACCCCATTATTTTTGAACTGTTGACTAAAGATGAAAAATTGTACGACTATCTATATATAACCGAAGAAAGTTCTATTGAATTTCGAGCCATTGAACCTGATAAATATTTTATACGGATTATTGAAGATGCCAACGGCAATAAAAAATGGGATACCGGAAGTTATCTTGAAAAACGCCAACCCGAAAAGGTTATCAACTTCCAAAAAGAATTTGATATTAGAGCCAATTGGGAATTAAACGAAACATTGGTTATGCCATAAAAAAACACCGCAGCTGCGGTGTTTTTTGTTCTATTAAAATTAGTTTAATACCTTGTCATGGCAGCAAAACCGTTAAATTTAGTCAAGCTTTCCTTTGGAAGAAAAACCACATCGCCACCAAAATCCATATTCAAATCAATGAGTTCGTCATAAATATCATCAACCATATCTGTAGAATGAGCTGTGTTTTCTGAAACATACACAACGGTATTATTTTTAATCACTGCAGGTTGAAACAAATTTTCTTCAACAAACAGCGTTTGCACCCTTCCGTGTTTTATAGCATGAAATATTTCGGTGGTATCGCTTATAAATTTATTTGTTGAAACCGCCATTTTCAGATCAGCTTTTCGATCGTTATTCTGCTGTTGTGTTAACTTTTGAACTAACTCCCAAGCATCAGATACAATGGAATGATCGCTTTCTGTTTGCCTGCTTCTGATTAAAAATTCAGGAAATATTACAGTGGGTTTATCGGCAATTCGCAAATAATCATTGTAGTGTCGCTCATCGGTTGAAATTAAAATAGGCAACGGATTATCTTTGTGTACTTTATTAACTACTTTATCAACCTGATTGAAAAATTCAGAAGTTAAATTTCTGATTCTACCGGCATCTGAAGGCTCGGCTTTATGAGAAGTTTGAGAAAGCTGGTTTTGAAACGGAAAAGGAAAACCGTATTCTTTTACAACTTTATCGTTAGAAGCCTCAATTAATCGGGCTTCGTCTTTATTTAAAACCAACACATAATAGTTTGTTTGGTTGTGTAAACCTCTAATTAAATCGCGCATTGTAAACCTGTTTCCAACCACAACACGGTCTTCAACCGATATAGGAAGTCTGACAAATTCTGATACATTTTCGTTTACAAACAATATCAAACTTTCTAAATTGTGCCGATGGTTTATTGTTGTGGCTAATTCGTGGGCTTTAGCAGTTAGCTTTTCTGCCGTTTTTTGTTGACAAACAGCCAGCAATTTAATTTCTGCCTCTTTAATTAAGTTTTTTAGTTGAATGGCATCTTTTTCGTTATCGGGCAATGTTCTGTGCGTATTAAGAATAATAGTTACACAATTTTCGGCTCTAACTTTCTTTAGTTCTTTCAATTTAGTTTCCATAGGCTTATAATTTTTACATTCAACCTAAAGTTACAAAATCCTATTTTAAGCTCACATTAGAATTCTATTAGAATATTGATTTTCAATTTTATAGCAATCTAAAGCGTGTCCTTACTTTATCTCGAAATCATCGGCATCATTTAAAAAAGCAAATTTTTGGCGGGCAGTTTGCAATGGATCCTTTTCAAGTTCTGTTATAATAATTTGCTCCTGAACAATTGGTTTTACAAGATGTTTTCCCATAAAATTAATTACCTGCGAATGACCCGAATATTCAACTGCATTTGGATCAGTTCCGCAACGATTCACCGCCACAACATAGCTCATATTTTCAATAGCACGGGCTTTTAGCAACGCATCCCAAGCATCAATTCGTCGATCAGGCCAAGAAGCCACATAAACCAGCAAATCATAATTTTGATTTACGATTCGCGAATAAACCGGAAATCGTAAATCATAACAAACCAATAGACAGATATTCCAGCCTTTGTACGAAACAATTAGTTTTTCATTTCCCGGTTTATAGACCTTTTCTTCACCAGCCAATGTAAACAAATGCCGTTTATTGTAGGTTTTGTAAGATCCGTCGGGAAAAACAAAAAACAAGCGGTTATAATAGTTATTTTCTTCTTTTACAACCCAGCTTCCTGTAATTGCAGTTTGCTTATCTGTAGCTAATTTCTGAATAATTTGTAAGGTTTCTCCTTGTTCTTCTTCGGCAACCATTTCCGGATTCATAGTAAAACCTGTTGTAAACATTTCGGGTAAAACGATAAGATCAACAGTATCTGGCAAGTTCAGTACTTTATTTTGAATATATTCTAAATTTGCTTGTTTATCTTCCCAAATGGTATCGAATTGTATTAATGCTGTTTTCATACTTAAATATACAGATATTATATGATTTCAACAATCAGTATCTTTTTAAACATAAAAAATCCGAACACAAGTCCGGATTTTGCTATTAAAACATTTTATATCTGATTATTTAACAGAAGCTGCAAAATATTCACGGTTCATACGTGCAATGTTTTCTAAAGAAATTCCTTTAGGACACTCTACTTCACAAGCCCCAGTGTTAGTACAGTTACCAAAACCTTCATTGTCCATAGCTTCAACCATGTTTAATACACGTTCTGTAGCTTCAACTCTACCTTGTGGTAACAAAGCAAATTGAGAAACTTTTGCAGAAACGAACAACATTGCCGAAGAGTTTTTACAAGTTGCCACACAAGCACCGCAACCAATACATGTAGCAGCATCAAATGCTTTGTCTGCATTGTCTTTACGGATAGGCAATGCGTTAGCGTCTTGCGTATTTCCTGATGTATTTACAGACACGAAACCACCTGCATGCTGAATACGGTCAAAAGATCCGCGATCAACCACTAAATCTTTAATTACAGGGAATGCTTTTGCACGGAATGGCTCAATATAAATAGTATCGCCATCTTTAAACTTACGCATGTGCAACTGACAAGTTGTAATTCCGCGATCTGGTCCGTGTGCTTCACCGTTAATAAACAAAGAACACATACCGCAAATACCTTCACGACAATCGTGATCGAATGCTACTGGATCATCACCTTTTTCTACTAATTCGTTATTTAAAACGTCTAGCATTTCAAGGAATGACATATCAGGTTCAATACCGCCGATTTTGTAATCAACCATTTGACCTTTGTCTTTTGCGTTTTTTTGACGCCAAATTTTTAATGTAAGATTCATCTGATTCGAATTTTTACAAAAGAGTAAGATAAAAGATGTTAACCTTTCATCTTTACTCCAATATTATTTATAACTACGAGTTACCATTTTAATGTTTTCATATACTAAAGGCTCTTTGTGAAGAACTGCTTCACGCGGGTTTCCTTTGTATTCCCAAGCTGCAACGTAAGAGAAGTTTTCGTCATCGCGTTCTGCTTCACCTTCTACAGACTGATGCTCTTCGCGGAAATGACCACCACAAGACTCTTCACGCTGTAATGCATCTTTTGCGAACAATTCACCTAATTCCAAGAAATCGGCAACGCGCAATGCTTTTTCTAACTCTTGGTTGAATGAATCTGCAATACCTGATACTTTAACGTTTTTGTAGAAATCTTCACGCAAAGCTGCGATTTCGTCCATAGCTTCGTTCAAACCTTGTTCGTTACGAGCCATACCTACTTTGTTCCACATAATTTTTCCTAATTTCTTGTGAAAGTAGTCAACGGAATGCGTTCCTTTATTGTTCATAAAATGATCAATCATAGAACGTACATTGTTTTCTGCTTCAACAAATTCAGGTAAATCGGTAGAAATTTTTCCTGTACGGATATCATCTGCCAAATAATCACCAATTGTGTAAGGCAATACAAAGTATCCGTCTGCCAAACCTTGCATTAAAGCCGAAGCTCCTAAGCGGTTTGCACCGTGATCAGAGAAGTTTGCTTCACCAATACAGTAACATCCTTCAACAGTTGTCATTAAGTTATAATCAACCCAAACACCACCCATTGTATAGTGAACTGCAGGGTAAATCATCATTGGCGTTTTGTACGGATCCTCGTCTACAATTTTGTAGTACATCTGGAATAAGTTTCCGTATTTGTTTTCAACCACTTTCTGTCCTAAATCGTAAACCAATTTCGAATCATTTTCATCTAAATGGTGAATACGAGCTTGTTCTTTACCGTAACGGTCAATTGCAGCTGCGAAATCTAAATAAACAGCTTCACCGGTTGCATTTACACCGAAACCAGCATCACAACGTTCTTTAGCAGCACGCGACGCAACGTCACGAGGTACCAAGTTACCGAATGATGGGTAACGACGCTCTAAGTAATAATCTCTATCTTCTTCAGCTAAATCGGTAGGTTTCTTTTTACCTTCACGAATTGCTTGTGCATCTTCTAATTTTTTAGGAACCCAAATACGACCATCGTTACGCAATGATTCTGACATCAACGTTAATTTTGATTGATGATCACCTGTAACCGGGATACATGTTGGGTGAATCTGCGTGTAACAAGGATTTGCAAAGTAAGCGCCACGTTTGTGTGCTTTCCAAGCTGCCGTTACGTTAGATCCCATTGCATTGGTTGAAAGGAAGAAAACGTTTCCGTAACCACCTGTTGCAATAACTACTGCGTGTGCAGAGTGACGCTCGATTTCACCAGTAACCAAGTTACGAGCGATAATTCCACGTGCTTTACCATTCACGATTACTAAATCTAGCATTTCGTGACGGTTGTACATTTTAATTTTTCCACGTCCAATTTGGCGGTTCATTGCAGAGTAAGCTCCTAACAATAATTGCTGACCTGTTTGACCTTTAGCGTAGAATGTACGTGAAACTTGAGTTCCACCAAATGAACGGTTATCTAGCAAACCACCGTACTCACGTGCTAACGGCACACCTTGCGCCACACATTGGTCGATAATGTTTACAGAAACCTCAGCCAAACGGTGAACGTTTGCTTCACGTGCGCGGTAATCGCCTCCTTTTACTGTATCGTAAAATAAACGGTAAATAGAGTCACCATCACCAGCATAATTTTTTGCTGCGTTGATACCACCTTGTGCTGCAATAGAGTGTGCACGACGTGGAGAATCTTGGTAACAAAATGCTTTTACGCTATAACCTAATTCTGCCAACGTAGCTGCGGCAGAACCACCTGCTAAACCTGTACCAACGATAATAACGTCGATATTTCTTTTATTGGCAGGGTTAACTAATTTAATATGATCTTTATAATCGGTCCATTTTGATGAAATAGAACCTTGAGGAATTTTATTATCTAATGCCATAATCAATCTTCTTTATATGATTATTTAATGAAGTGAATGTAAATTGGAATAATTGCAAACAATAATGGAACTACGATTGCAAAAAATTTACCCAATCCGTTAATTAATCCGTTGTATTTAGGGTTATTAGCACCTAACGATTGGAATGCACTTGCAAAACCATGCATTAAGTGAAATGCCAATACAACCATTGAAAACACATAAAAAATTGTAAAAACCAAACCATAAGTTGGATCTTTAAAAAATTCTATAGTGATTTTGTATAAATCTTTATATCCTTCGGCAAACTTAATATCGGTACCTTTTGTGTAGAATTCTTTGTTGTTGCGAACATCTAACTCACCTTCTACCTTATCAAAGTAAATTTCTTTACCTTCTTGGTCTATTTTATAAACCATACCGCCGGTAGTTGTGTTGATACCTTGCGCTTTTAAGTCCATACCAGGCATTGGTTGGAAATTAACTTCCTGTTGTTGCAAAGGCATGTGGCTAAAGTGCATTTTTGCCCAGAAATTAACCATGTGCGTAGCAATAAAAACAAGTAATAATGTTCCTAAAACCGCCATGTTTCTTGACTGCCATGTACTGTTTGATGCTGCATTGTTTTTTACATATCCAATTGGACGTGCTTTTTTGTTTTGAATGGTTAGCATGATACCATCAATCGCGTGGAATAAAATTGAAAAATACGTTACGTAAGATAGAATTTTTACCGCCGGATTTGATGTCATAAAGTACGCATATTGATTGAACTGTAAATCGGTTCCAAAAATCAACTGCAAGTTACCTGCTAAGTGACCTACCAAAAACAAGCATAAAAATAACCCCGTAAGTGCCATCCAGTATTTTTTCCCGATCGACGACTTTAATAGTGCAGATTTTGCCATAATGTAATGTTACTAGTTTTTCTTCTTAAAAAATCACACAAAAATACAGCTAATTATAAAAACAAAAAAAATGTTAATTGGTTTATTTCGCTATTTATAATCAGTTTAAACAAATTGCTTTTTTTACAGCAAACAGGCTGTAGCACCAAATTATTCGTAACTTTTTGGCATATCGGCATCTACCGCAATAATAAAGGTTGCCTTATTAAGATGTTCTTTTTCCAGCTTATTTACATCTGCCTGTTCAACCACGCTTATCGTCTGTATTTTTAAATTTCTATCGTATTTATTTACATACCAAGCAATTCCCTCAAAATTATCACTATGGTAAGATCCGTTTAAATGCAGAAAAATACTGTTTGGTTGTAATTCAGTTACTAAAAAATGAGCCATTGTAGCATCTTTAATTGCCTGTGATTTCGGAAAATTTTCGTTTGCATGATTGCTGTCTTTAAACATTTCCATCATTTTTACATAACCCGGCAGATTTTTATCGTACGGAAAAGGCAAAGGTGCAATCCAAGATTTTTCCTGTATTGATAAAGTATCCAAAGCCTCTACTCCTTTTTTATAAACCAAACTTGCGTAACGGCGCGGAACATTCGTTGCTACATAGTTAATACTGTTTTCTTTAGCGAAATTCAACAACGGTTTATAATCTGTTTTATAGTTATTCCAAAGACGCGCTTCTTTTTCAAACTCTTTTTCGTCGAGTTTTCCTTTTACATAATTCTGAACAATTTCTGCCTGATCACGCTCAAACATTTCAGCCCCAATAATTAATTTTTTAGATTTATCGGCATGTAAACTTTTTGCAACTTTTACCTGAAAATAATGTGCTATGGCATTATTATGCAATTCGCCAAATAAGACAACATCAGACTTTTGAAGACTTTTGCTCATTTTTTCAAACGACACTTCTTTTCCTTCCGAAGTAAATATTTTGTAAGGTTGAACTTGAGCTGAAACAACCGAAACCATTAATAGAAATAAAGCTGTAATAAATTTCATAGAAATAATATTTATTTTTAAAAACACAAAGGTATTCATTATCTTTATCTTGTTAATATTTATCTTATACAGATTAACAAAAATGCACGATCATTCTAACTTTTTATTTAGCGAATCTTTCGGATTTTCTTCAGAAAACTTAAGAGCTACTTTAGTTCCTTTTCGATCATTTTTTAAAGAAATCCATTTAAATAAAAATGATTTTCTAGTAAAACAGAATGAAATTTGCAAATACTTTTGTTTTATTGATGAAGGTGTTTTAAGGCATTCTATTGAAATTGACGGACAAGAAAAGACGACTTATTTAGGCATGAAAAATACGGCAACAGTAGCATTGAATAGTTTTTTGTTGCAACAACCATCGCGCAAAAGCATTAAAGCACTTTTTGATTGTCATTTATGGATTATGAGTCGAGACGTTTTTTTAGAGCTGCGTGAAAGTAATTCTGATTTTCGACAGTTTTATTATAATCTTATTGAAAAACAATTGTGCCTAATTGACGAATATCGTTTAGACCTTCTTACACTTTCGCCAGAAGATCGCTATAAGAAATTATTAGAAAACGAACCTAAGTTGATTCACGATGTTCCGTTGCATTACCTATCATCTCTTTTAGGAATATCAGACCGACACATGAGTCGCATTCGTAAAAACATAAAATAATGCCATTTGGCTGATTTTTACTAATTGGCATTTGCTTAATTTTGATAAACAATAATTTTAAAAACCTAAAACCATGAAATATCATCAAATAGACCGAAATCTTTTTATAAAAAACCGTAAAAAGTTTGTTGGTCAAATGGCTCCGCAAAGTTTAGCCGTATTTAATTCTAACGACATTTATCCGGTTTCTGCCGATTCTACTTTACCTTTTGCACAACATCGCGATATTTTTTATTTATCGGGTGTAGATCAAGAAGAATCTATCTTGGTACTTTTTCCTGATGCTTTTGAAGAAAAACACCGCGAAGTTTTGTTTTTGCGTGAAACCAACGAACATATTGCTATTTGGGAAGGCGAAAAACTGACCAAAGAACGTGCTTTTGAAGTTTCGGGCGTTAAAACGGTTTACTGGCTTTCTGATTTCCCAACGATTTTCAGAAAAATGATGGTGGAAGCAGAAAATGTATACATTAATAATAACGAACATTATCGTGCTTCGGTTGAAACAGAAACGCGTGAAGATCGATTTATTAAAAAGTTAAAGAACGATTTTCCTGGACATCAATATATACGATCAAATCCAATTTTACAGCGTTTGCGTTCGGTGAAAGAACCACAGGAAATTGCTTTGATTCAACAGGCTTGCGATATTACCGAGAAAGGTTTCCGCAGAATTTTAGGTTTTGTAAAACCTGGAGTTTGGGAATATGAAATTGAAGCAGAGTTTGCGCACGAGTTTCTACGTAACCGATCGAAAGGTTTTGCATACACGCCAATTATTGCATCTGGAAACAATGCGAATGTGCTGCATTATATAGAAAATAACCAACAATGTAAAGAAGGTGATTTAATTTTGTTTGATGTTGCGGCAGAATATGCTAATTATGCATCAGATTTATCAAGAACAATTCCTGTAAGTGGTCGTTACACAGCTCGTCAACGTGAGGTTTATGATGCAGTTTTACGCTGTAAAAAAGCTGCTGAAACCTTATTGGTTGCCGGTAACAACTGGTACGATTACCACAAAGAATTAGGCAAAATATATACGTCTGAATTATTAGGTTTAGGTTTATTGGACAAAGCCGATGTGCAAAACGAAAACCCAGACTGGCCTGCTTACAAAAAGTACATGATGCACGGAACATCGCACCACATGGGATTAGACACACACGATTACGGAATTTTAACTGATAATTTTGTTGAAGGAATGGTATTTACAAACGAACCTGGTTTCTATATTCCTGCCGAAGGTTTCGGAATTCGTTTAGAAGACGATTATGTAATTCAAAACCAAGGATTGCCATTGAATTTAATGAAAAACATTCCGTTGGAAGCTGCCGAAATTGAAGATTTAATGAATAGATAGTTTTTAAACTGTAATTTATAAATTAAACTCCGCCAGATTTCAGAACTCTGGCGGAGTTTTTTTATTTTATTCTTTTAAAAAATCTAACTTTTCCTCTACATCTGCCGTCCAAGACATATCATATCTTACAGTTTTTAATCCTTTACTTTGTAAATCACTTATAAGTTTTTCTGCATACAATATACCTTCTTTTAATGAAGTAGTTTTTTTTGCGTAAGCCGGTAATTCAACTTCTTTACCTTCAACAGAAATAGAAATAATTATTTCGGCTTCGCCTAAAGATTTTGTTTCATCACTAAACTCTTTTATAGGTTGATTTTCTTTGACTGATGCACTGCTTTGTGCTTTTACAGAAACATTTAAAAGAACAAACAAACTGAACAAAACTACTTTTCTCATAATATCTTTGGTTAAAATTTTATCTAATTTACTAAAAAACAATTATCTAAAACAAAAAAAATCCCGATTACTAATCTTATCAGTATCGGGATTTCATCTTAAAAAATATAAAGGTTGATTATGACCAGCGTTTGTTTCCATAAGCTTCGTATTGGTATGCATAAATTCTACTCCATTTATCGTATTGAGATCTGCTTAACAGATTTTGAATTTTACGATCGTACTCACGGTCTAAGATACGCAGTTTTTGCTCTGGATTTCTGTATTTTCTAATAATATAACGTTCATCGTTTTGCTTGTCTTTCAAAATATCAACCAACATACGTTCTTGACGGTTTGATAAATCTAAACGAGAAAAACTATAGTTTCCGTATTTGTTATTGTATTTATCGTTGCCATAATTTTGCTGGCTGTGACGGCTTTCTTGGTATCTGTTATCATCAGTTCTTACCATTTGTCGTTGCTGTGCAAACCCACTTAAACTAAGTGTTACTAATGCAAGGGTAATTAATTTTCTCATGATTTCTAATTTTTTAATGTTTTAAACTTGTTGTTTGATTAGTGAATTTCAATTGCCGTGCCAAAGTTTAAAACCAAAGAAATTTTTATTTGAATGTGGGTAAACCGATTGATTTTTGAGGTAAACAAAAAAGCATCAGGTTTTCTCCTGATGCTTTTAATATATTTAAGTTTTATAATCTTAATAAGCTCTTGCGTCGTTGCCTTCTACAAAGTTCATAAACGCACGGTTTACCACGCGGTTACCGCCTGCTGTTGGGTAATTTCCGGTAAAATACCAGTCGCCCAAGTTATCAGGACAAGAAATATGAAGATTTTCTACTGTTTGAAACATCACTTTTAAATCGGCTTTTACTGTTTCAGGATGTAACATTTCAGAGATTTTATCAGAAATTTCTTCATCGGTGAACGGAGCATAAATTTCTGTAACAAAGTTTATCATCTGTTCATCTGGTAAATTTTCCTGCGTTTTACATTTCGCATAAACTTCGTCGATGATATGATACATGTTACGATCTTTCAATAATTCTAACGTAGCGTTAAAAGCAATCAACGTATCCATTTTAGCCATATCGATACCGTAACAATCAGGGTAACGAATTTGCGGAGCCGATGAAACTACAATGATTTTCTTTGGATTTAATCGATCTAACATCTTAACAATCGATTTTTTCAAGGTAGTTCCGCGCACAATACTATCGTCAATAACAATCAACGTATCGGTTGGTTTTACTACACCATAGGTAACATCGTACACATGTTCTACCATATCATCGCGGTTACTGTCGTCTGTAATAAACGTACGCAACTTGGCATCTTTAATGGTAATTTTTTCTGATCGAATGGTTTTAGAAAGAATTTCCTGTAAATTTTCTGGCGACAACTGCTCTTTTAAAGCAAGAATACGCTCGGTTTTCTGCTTATTTAAAAACTCTTGCGCTCCTTCAACCATACCAAAATAAGAAACTTCGGCTGTGTTAGGAATGTAAGAGAACACGGCATTTTCAACATCATTTTCAAGTTCTTTCAAAATCATAGGCATCATTGTTCTACCTAACATTTTGCGCTCTTGATAGATCGATGCATCGTTTCCTCTTGAAAAATAAATACGTTCAAACGAACATGCTTTTCTTTCTAAAGGTTCTAAAATTTCTTCGAAAGAAACCTGACCGTCTTTCTTAATAATGATGGCATTACCCGGATCTAACTCTTTAATTTCGTTGAAAGGAACGTTAAATGCAGTTTGAATCACCGGACGTTCTGATGCTACCACAACAATTTCTTCGTCTTCGTAATAAAATGCCGGACGAATTCCTGCAGGATCGCGCAATACAAACGCATCACCATGACCAAACATACCTGCCATTGCAAAACCACCGTCCCAGTTTTTAGATGCTCTGCGTAAAATACGTGCAATATCTAAACGCTCGCCAATTACCGGAGTTGCATCTTTTTTAGACAAACCTTCTTTATCGCGTAAATCAAAATATAATTCTTCTACTTCATCATCTAAAAAATGACCGATTTTTTCCATTACCGTAACGGTATCAGCCATTTCTTTTGGATGCTGCCCTAAACGTACCAAATCATCAAACAAAACCTTTACATTGGTTAAGTTGAAGTTCCCGGCTACGATAAGGTTGCGATGCATCCAGTTGTTCTGACGTAAAAACGGATGTACGCTTTCTATGTTATTCTTTCCGAAAGTTCCGTAACGTACGTGCCCCAAAAACACTTCGCCCAAATAAGGAATGTGTTTTTTCTGTGCATCAACATCGTTCAACCACTCCGGATTTTCTTCTAATTCCTGATTGATTCTTCCGTTTACTTGCGAAAAGATATCCTGAATTGGAGATGTTTTGTTAGATCGAACGCGGCTGATATAACGTTCACCCGGATCCATATCTAACTTAATGCTTGCCAAACCTGCACCGTCTTGTCCGCGGTTGTGCTGCTTTTCCATTAGCAGGTACATTTTTTGGATTGCATAAAAACTTGATCCGTATTTTTCTTTATAAAAAGACAACGGTTTTTTTAATCTTAAAAGTGCAATACCACATTCGTGTTTGATAGCGTCGCTCATTGTTGTATGTTGCTGTGTTATTGTTGTTAAACCAAAAAAAGCCCATAATTTGGGCTTTCTGTTTTTATTGCGCTAGTTCTATATCGAACTGTGTTAACATTTTAAACTGCTGTAAACGTGCGTTTACTTCTTCTTTTTCTAAACTTTCCATACGTTCCGTTCCGAATTTTTCAACACAGAACGATGCCAGATTGGAACCATGTATAATGGCGTTCTTCATATTATTGAACGAAACATTACCTTGCTGTGCCAAATAGCCCGAAAAACCGCCGGCAAACGTATCGCCTGCTCCGGTTGGATCAAAAACTTCTTTTAAAGGTAATGCCGGTGCAAAAAACACTTGGTCGTTGTTAAAAAGTAACGCACCGTGTTCCCCTTTTTTAATCACCACGAATTTTGGTCCCATTGCATGAATGATTTCTGCTGCCTTCACCAATGAATATTCACCAGAAAGTTGGCGCGCTTCTTCATCGTTAATCGTAAGAACATCTACACGTTTTAAAACCTGTTTTAATTCTTCCAAGGCACAATCCATCCAAAAATTCATGGTATCTAAAACAACCAATTTTGGCTTTGATGTTAATTGATCTAAAACACCAATCTGAATATTAGGATGCAGGTTACCCAGCATAATTACATCAGAATCTTTAAAATCTTCTGGAACAATCGGGTTAAAATCTGCCAAAACGTTTAACTGCGTATCCAACGTATCGCGCGAATTTAAATCGTTATGATACAAACCGCTCCAGAAAAAAGTTTTGCCATCTTTTACGATTTCGATTCCCGAAATATCGATATTTCTGCTTGATAACAAATCTAAATATTCTTGAGAAAAATCGTCTCCAACTACAGAAACAATTGCCGATTTTACATTAAAATGCGATGCCGATAAACCTATATAAGTAGCGGCTCCACCAAGAATTTTGTCGGTTTTACCAAAAGGTGTTTCAATTGCATCATAAGCAACCGTTCCTACAATCAATAATTTGTTCATATAGTTGTTAGTAAATGAAGATGCAAAGATAATACGAAACCAACTAATACGCAAACACGTTTGTTATTCATTAACATAGATTAATTTTCGTTTACTTCGTACCATTCGTCAATCAGTAATTTAGGTTCTTTTGAAGCTTGAACTGCCAAGAAATCGCAACGTTCGTTCATTGGGTGATTGTTATGCCCTTTTACCCATTGAAAACTGACTTTATGTTTGCGGTAAATTTTTAAAAAACGCTGCCATAAATCAGGATTTTTCTTACCTGCAAAGCCTTTCTTTTCCCAACCAAAAACCCAACCTTTTGTAACCGAATCTACTACATATTTAGAATCTGAAACCACCAAAACCGTTAAATCATCTCTTGTTAAAGCTTCTAACCCAATAATCACAGCCAACAATTCCATTCGGTTATTGGTTGTTTTACGATATCCTTTTGATAATTCTTTATAATGTTTGGTATTGTTTAAGTGTAAAATAGTACCATAACCACCCGGACCTGGATTTCCGCGCGATGAACCATCGGTATATAAAAGAATTTCGGGTTGCATGCAGTTTCGTTTCAGCAAAAATACAATTCTATTTTGGCATTTTTTTTGTTAGCACCTATCAAAACACAAAATCCTATGAAGAAATACTTACTTATACTTGGTTTATTGGCTGTTACAAATGTTTTTGCGCAAAATAAAAACACTGTTTATAATTACGACTATAACTATGCGAATAAAATATCGAGATTATGGATTGATTTTGATATTATTGCAGAATACGATTTTTTAGAACACAAAGTTTTTCATAAAGATTTCACTTTGAAAGACGGCTATATTTTTAAGAACACGAATGATTCATTGGTAGAAATTGGTTTTTACAATACCGAACAGTTTATTGTAAACAGAGAAGTTTACGAAATGAAATATCCTGCCGCCGGTAGAATCGCTATTCGCAAAAAAGGAGACAAAACTTGGTTAAGAGTAAATATCAAGCAAACAACGATATCATTTATGGAATCAACAGACAACATTCCTGAAATGGTTCAGTTTTGGGCAATAACAACCGCTTTACAACGCGAATTCTTTTATAGAGAAAGACGATTGTACGAAAAAGCAACATCAACCAATATCACTGTAAAGACCGAAACATCGTTATAAAATAATTTTATGAAACCACTACTAACCCTCATTCTGCTTTTAAGCTTTTCTGTAGGCAACGCACAATATTTACAGAATGATACTATTTATTTTGATATTCCAAACGACAGTATCGCTCGACTTTGGGATAGTAGCGATTACAATCATACCGATATTGATCTAAAAAACAGAAGAATTATTAACGATTATTACGTTTTTGAAGACGATCTTATTTTTGCTATTGATGATTCCTTATCGTTTGAAATTGGCAGTTACGATAAAAGTAATTTGTATCTGGAAAAACAATATAAATTCTCAAAACCATTATTCAACAGATTGGAAATAACAGAAGTTGGAAGCAAAAAATCGGCTAAAGTGCGAACCAAAGCCGATCATATAATTTTTGAAGATCCACACAATATTTTAACCGATGTTATTAAACTTTGGTTAAGCGAAAAGTGTATTCGTCGTTTGCTAAACCGTGAAGAAGCCGAAGGTTTTATTGGCGAAATAATTATAGGTGTGGGAACTTCGTTTTAATCATTCAATAATTTTTCGATCACTTTCGGGAAATGCTCATACTCTAATTCGTGTACTTTATTGGCAACATCTAAAGCCGTATCGGTTTCAGCAACCGGCGTTCTAGCCTGAAAAACAACAGCACCTTCATCATAATGTTCGCTTACAAAATGAATGGTTATGCCGGTTTCATTTTCTTTATTGGCAACAACGGCATCGTGCACAAAACCTCCGTACATACCTTTTCCTCCAAATTTTGGTAAAAGAGCCGGATGAATGTTTACTATTTTGTTTGGATACAGCGCCACAATTTGGGCAGGAAACAACAATAAATATCCTGCTAAAACAATTAAATCGGGTTTTAATTCGTTGATTCTATCAAACAAAACACCTTCATCGTTCTGCTTTTTTGTGATTACTTCGGCAGAAACATTCAAATTTTTAGCTCGTTCTAAAACAAAAGCATCTTTTTTATTGGTAATGATATGAAAGTTGTGCGAAATCTTTTTTTCTCTAAAATACTTAATGATATTTTCTGCGTTACTTCCCGATCCTGAAGCTAATAAAACAATGTTTTTCATACAATTACGATACTTTTATTGGATATTAAAGATTAAATAATTAATTTAACCAGCACAAAAATCGAAAAAAATATCCATTTAAAAATTATTTTTTTAACTTCGCAGTTACAAAAACAATTAAAAGTGTGGTTTTAAATTAAAGTTTTATATTTTTGCCACAACAATTAAACTTAAAAAATAGAAAAGGTTATGTCAGACATTGCATCAAGAGTAAAAGCAATTATCGTTGACAAATTAGGAGTTGACGAAAACGAAGTTGTAACAGAAGCAAGCTTCACAAATGATTTAGGAGCTGATTCATTAGACACTGTTGAGCTAATCATGGAATTTGAAAAAGAATTTGATATTCAAATCCCAGACGATCAAGCTGAAAACATTGCTACTGTTGGTCAAGCTATCTCTTACATCGAAGAGGCTAAAAAATAATAACTAATTAGCCTGTGCAATATATTTAATATTGCACAGGTGTTATTATTTCCTTTTTCCAAGTTTAAGATTAAATTATTAGATCTAAATCTGTAAAATTATAGCAACCCAATGTTTCGTTTTTCTTGAAACTTGGGTTTTTATTATTTTATTTAAAATATACTTATATGAATTTGAAGCGAGTTGTTGTTACTGGTTTAGGTGCCCTAACTCCTATTGGAAATAACGTTGCAGCTTACTGGGACGGACTTATTAACGGAGTAAGCGGCGCAGCGCCAATTACCTATTTTGACGCTTCTAACTTTAAAACACAATTTGCTTGTGAGGTTAAAGATTTTAATGTTGAAGATTTTATCGACAGGAAAGAAGCAAGAAAAATGGACCGCTACACCCAATATGCTATGGTTACTGCTTCCGAAGCAATGGAAGACGCGAATTTTAATCTTGAAAAATTAGATTTAGATCGTGCAGGTGTAATCTGGGGTTCGGGAATTGGTGGTTTACAGACTTTTCAAGACGAGGTTACCAATTTTAACCAAGGAAACGGTGTGCCAAAATTCAACCCGTTCTTTATTCCTAAAATGATCGCAGATATTGCCGGTGGATTAATTTCTATGAAATACGGTTTACGCGGACCAAACTTTACAACGGTTTCTGCATGTGCATCATCTACCAACGCAATTATCGATGCCTTTAACTACATTCGTTTAGGTATGGCTGATGTTATTGTTACAGGTGGATCTGAAGCGGCGGTTACTATTGCAGGAATTGGCGGATTTAACGCTATGCACGCATTATCAACAAGAAACGACGATCCAAAAACAGCATCAAGACCAACAGATAAAGACCGTGACGGTTTTGTTTTAGGCGAAGGTGCAGGTGCTTTGGTTTTAGAAGAATATGAACACGCGGTTGCTCGTGGTGCAAAAATATATTGTGAAATTGGCGGCGGCGGTATGTCTGCAGATGCACACCACATTACAGCTCCACATCCTGAAGGTTTAGGTGCTAAAAACGTAATGTTGAACTGTTTGCGCGATGCTGGTTTAAAACCAACAGATGTTGACGGCGTAAACATGCACGGAACATCTACCCCATTAGGTGATATTGCAGAATCTAAAGCAATTTTAGAGGTTTTTGGTGAGCATGCTTATACAATGAACTTGAATTCAACAAAATCAATGACCGGACATTTATTAGGTGCAACGGGTGCTATTGAAGCTATTTCTTGTATTTTGGCGCTTCAGCATGGTATCATTCCACCAACGATTAACCATTTTACTGCCGATGAAAACATCGATCCTAAACTAAACTTTACTTTTAACAAAGCGCAAAAACGCGATGTTAAGGTTTTAATGAGTAATACGTTTGGTTTTGGCGGACACAATGCTTGTGTTTTGGTTAAGAAATTAGAGAACTAATTAAGCATGAATTGGCTTAAAAAAATACTGACAAAACAATCCCCTATTAATAATAGCGGGATTTTTTGTTCGGAAATTTCGAAAGTAATCGGATACAAGCCAAAAAACACACTTCTTTTCGAGACTGCTTTTACGCATCGATCTCTCAATAAAATCGGCATTACCGGCGAACCTTTAAATTATGAACGCTTGGAATTTTTGGGCGATGCTATTTTAGGATCAGTCATTGCTGCGTTTCTATACAAAAATGCTCCGAAAGGCGATGAAGGTTACCTCACCCAAATGCGATCAAAAATCGTAAACAGATCGTACCTTAACAGCATTGGCAAAAAACTGCAATTAATAGATTTGGTTCGAACAAAAGCGAACATTCACAACTTTGGCGATAACATTAACGGCAATTTGTTAGAAGCATTAATTGGTGCCATTTATGTTGATACCGGATTTACAGCCTGCGAGAATTTTATCTTTAAGAATATTCTGATCGATTTTAAAGATCTGGAACATTTAGAAAACAAAATATCAAGCTACAAAAGTCTGTTTATTGAATATTGTCAGAAAAACAAATGTACTTTTAAGTTTGAAAACTGCGACGATAACGGAAAAGACAACGTTAAGCATTTCTACATAAAACTGTATTTTAACGATGCAGTTATTGCACGCGCACGCGCTACCAGCAAGAAAAAAGCTGAAGAAAAAGCGGCTCATCGTGCCTACTTTGCATTACAAAATCAAATACTGCAGCATTAAAAAATGATTAAATATTGAGTTTCAATCAATAATCGCATTTAAATTTTGTATTTTTGTTAAAAGAATGACGCCGCAGAAAAAAAATACAAACGAAGTTTTACACAAGCTAGATTTTATTGATGACGATAAGGACGATATTGTTCTAATTGCCATAAAATCTAACATGCCCGATTACAAAATGGCGTATTCTTTAAACAGATATCTAGGCGTGCAGTTTAAAAAAGTGCTTCCTGAAATATCGCTAACAGAAAATGTAACTGCTTTTTTTCGGAGTTTTATTTTCCAAGATCACAAAAACCATTTAATTTGGCGATTGTTCGAAAATAAATCGAATTACACGGAAAATGATACTAACGAAGGTTATTCTTTGTTTAAAAACAACGAAGAATTGTTCGCAGCAACGCATTATCTGATACCCGAATGGAAAAATATCGACTTTTTTATTCTGATTGAAAACACCGATTTTTTGTTTGAAACCGAAGAATTGTTAGAAAAACTTCAAAACATAAAGAACATATCAACCCAATTTGTCGTTGATATTGATTCTTTAAATATAAAATCACAAAAAAATTTAATTTTTTAATATGTTACCAAGAAAAAAAACAAAAATAGTCGCAACCCTAGGTCCGGCTTGCAGCACCAAAGAGATAATTAAGCAAATGATTGAATCTGGTGTAAATGTTTTTAGAATCAACTTTTCGCATGCAGATTATTTTGACATTGAGGACAAGGTTAAAATCATTCGAGAGTTAAACGACGAATTTCAATACAACACTTCTATATTAGCCGATTTACAAGGTCCGAAATTACGCGTAGGTGTAATGAAAGACGAAGTTGTTCTTAAAAAAGGCGATATTATTACTTTTTCTACCAAAGAAGAATTTTTAGGAACAGCCGAAAAAGTTTATATGACCTATAAAAGTTTTCCACAAGATGTAAATCCGGGCGAAAGTATTTTGTTAGACGACGGTAAACTTATTTTTACAGTGTTGGATACAGACGGTATTCACGAAGTGAGAGCTGTTGTTGTTCAAGGCGGTCCTTTACGATCTAAAAAGGGAGTTAATTTACCAAACACAAAGGTTTCGTTACCGGCTTTAACGGAGAAAGACATTAAAGATGCACTTTTCGCGATTAAATTAAGCGTTGATTGGATTGCCCTTTCTTTTGTAAGAACAGAAGAAGATTTGGAAGATTTACGTTTACTGATTGAAGAACATTCTGATCATAAAATTCCGATTATTGCTAAAATTGAAAAACCCGAAGCTGTTGCGAACATCAATAAAATTGTATCGCATTGCGATGGCTTAATGGTTGCCCGTGGCGATTTGGGTGTTGAAATTCCGGCACAAGAAGTTCCGTTAATTCAAAAACAATTGGTTCACAAAGCAAAATACGCTCGTATTCCGGTAATTATTGCCACACAGATGATGGAAACAATGATTACCAGCCTAACACCTACCCGCGCCGAAGTGAACGACGTTGCCAATTCTGTAATGGATGGAGCCGATGCGGTTATGCTTTCAGGAGAAACATCGGTTGGAAATTATCCTGTTCAGGTAATCGAAAAAATGACGCAGATTATTAACAGTGTAGAAAATTCAGATTTAATTAAACTACCTGTTAACGATCCAAAAATCAAAACAAAACGTTTCATTACCAAATCTATTTGTTACCACGCAGCCATTATGGCAAACAGCATCGAAGCAAAGGTTATTAACACGTTAACCAATTCAGGATACACTGCTTTTCAGATTTCGGCATGGCGACCAAATGCACACATTTTAGCGTATACATCAAACAAAAACATGCTTACGCAGTTAAGTCTGCTTTGGGGTGTTACCGCTTTCTGGTACGATAAATACGAAAGTACCGATGTTACTATTGAAGACATTAACCAGATTGCCAAAGAAAACAATTATGTTATTGATGGCGATTACACGATTAATTTAGCATCGATGCCTTTAAATGAAAAGGGAATGGTAAACACGATTCGTGTTTCTGAAATTGAATAGATAAAACATACGTTTACTTGAGAAATTTTCTGTTTTTTGGTTTGATTTTATTGTGCATATCTTGCACTACAGAATCTGAAAGATTTTTAGAAAAACAATTATCAGAAGAAAATTTTGATTTCACAGATCTAAAAACTAAGAATAAATCTGTACAATATAATCTTGATAAAGATGTTCAGTATGGAATTATTACGCTTAACAATAAGCAAGAAATTAAGTTTTGGTTTGTGAGCCATCATTTCATGTCTGACAAAGGCGGAACGATTTATGAATTTCCGAACGGAGAGAAGAAATTTATAAGCGGTATGCATTGTTGCGAAGTTCAATTTAACAATGATGAATCTTTAAAAGATCTTTCTACTTTTAAGAATTATCTTGAAGCCAAGAACGGATTAAGACCTTAAAAACAGTAAACTAATTATACACAACAAAAGTCATTCTAAATCGGAATGGCTTTTTTGTTTGCAAAAGGGATTGCAGTGAAAATCCTTTTTATGAGGTACGAATAAAAAGATTGCAACGAAAAGCCCGATCCGCCTCGGCGGATTGCCCAAATGAAAAATAAACCAATAAAAAAGCCCCGAATAAATTCGAGGCTTTTTGTATAAAAATAACGTTGATTATTTTTTCTTTTTTGCTCCACCTTTTTCTGCTTTTGCAGCTTCTTGAGCAGCTTTCATTGCAGCACGAGAAATACGTACTTGTGCAATTACTGTATTGTCTGGTTGCAATAATTTAAAGTTGTTTGTTGGCAATTTAGTAATGTATAATTTATTACCCATTTCTAATTCTGTGATATCCGCTTCTACGAAATCAGGTAAGTTTGCCGGTAAAGCACGTACTTTTAATTTACGTTGGTTTAAACGTAAAACACCACCTGCCATAACACCTTTAGAGTTTCCTACGACTTTTACAGGAACTTCCATAGTGATTTCTTTATCAGCTTGTAACTGGTAGAAATCGATGTGTAAAATTTTGTCTGATACTGGATCAAACTGAATGTCTTGCAAGATAGCGTCAACTTGCTTAGCTCCTAAATCAATTGCAACAGTGTGTACGTTTGGAGTATACACTAAGCTTTTGAATGCTTTTTCTTCAGCTGTAAAATGTACTGGTTGTTCTCCTCCGTAAATTACGCAAGGAACCAATCCAGCATTACGTGCAGTTTTAGTAGCTACTTTACCCACGCTTTCTCTTTCTTGTCCTTTAATTGAAATTGATTTCATTTTAAATATATAAAAATTAATAAAAAATTACATGATAAACTTATCGCTGATAGATGTGTTGTTTTGTACCATGTGCATAACATCTGCAAATAATTCGGTACAGCTAATCACACGTATTTTGCTGCTTTCTTTTTTCAAAGGAATTGAATCTGTTACGATTAATTCTGTTAATGCTGAGTTTTCTATTTTCTCAACTGCGTTGCCCGATAAAATGGCGTGTGTACAGATTGCACGCACGCTTAATGCACCACGTTCCATCATAACATCGGCTGCTTTTGCCAATGTTCCACCTGTATCAATCATATCGTCAACTAAAATAACGTTTCTGCCTTTTACGTCACCAATCAATTCCATGGTATCAATAACATTGGCCTTTTTACGTTGTTTGTAACATACAACAACTTCGCTTTCTAAATATTTAGCATAAGCATATGCACGTTTAGATCCACCCATATCTGGCGATGCAATTGTTAAATTATCTAAACCTAACGATTGTACATAAGGTAAAAAGATAGTTGATGCATACAGATGATCTACCGGTTTTTCAAAGAATCCCTGTATTTGATCTGCATGTAAATCCATTGTCATTACACGAGTTGCACCAGCAGTTTCTAACATTTTAGCTACTAATTTTGCTCCTATCGGCACGCGTGGTTTGTCTTTACGATCTTGACGTGCCCATCCAAAATAAGGAATTACAGCGGTAATGTGACGAGCAGATGCACGTTTTGCAGCATCGCACATTAACAACAATTCCATTAAATTATCGGCACTTGGAAAAGTAGAACATACTATAAACACACGTAATCCGCGGATAGACTCTTCAAACGATGGTTGAAATTCACCATCGCTATAATGCGAAACTGTTACGCGCCCTAATTCTACACCGTAATGTTTTGCAATTTTTTCTGCTAATACAGTACTTTGCGAACATGCAAATACTTTTGCTTCAGGTTCAAAGTAACTCATTGTTGCTTAATTTAGTAGTTATTATTGTTTGTTGTATTGTGGGTGCAAATTTAAAAATAATTTTAATGATACCGCATTTTTTTTAATATTTTATTTGTTTTAAATAATATTGTGTTTACATTTGCAACACAATTTCAAGCAAAAAGCCTGAGTGGCGGAATTGGTAGACGCGCACGACTCAAACTCGTGTTCCTCGGAGTGTGGGTTCGATTCCCACCTCAGGTACAAAAAGCTCAACTGAAAAGTTGGGCTTTTTTGTTATTTATTAGATCATTCAACGGTACTTTCTAATCCATTTTTATTAGATCAAAATTCAAAACTTAACATCAATACGCTTTAATATAAAAGTATTTTCCTTATTTTTATAAATCTAAAACGTATCAATATGAAAAAAGACCAATTAAAGAAAAAGCTTAAAGAACAAAATAAGCAGTTAAAAAAACAAAAATCGGTAATTAAATCGTACAAAAAATTGCTGGGTGAATATGAAGATCTTTCAAAAAGAATGAAAAAGAACATTAAAAAGTTTGAATCATTATTAGAAGATATCGAAGTTGAAGAGGAATTAACTGAAGAAGAAATCGATCAAATCATGAGTCAGTTTGCTGAAGAAAATGAAGAGGATGATCAAGAAATCAACACCTATAAAGAAAAATAATATCTAAAAATCCTCTGCTAGAGGATTTTTTCTTTCAAGACAAATAAGAATTACTTAACCAATGCAAAACAACCAGGGAATTTCTGTAAACGACGCCATAAAAAAGTTAGAATATTATTGTTCTTATCAAGACCGATGCTACAAGGAAGTTACCATGAAATTAAAGTCGTTAGGGATGTTTCAAACAGCGATTGACCACATTTTGGATCACTTGGTTTCAAACAACTTTTTAAACGAAGAGCGATTTGCCAAAAGCTTTGCTCGAGGTAAACATAAATTCAAATACTGGGGCAAACGCCGCATAGAACAACAACTGAAGTTTAGAGATATATCCTCCTACAACATTAAAACTGCTTTAAAAGAAATAGAATCCGATTATTTAAGCAATTTCTACGCTCTAGCAGAACGTAAATGGCAAAATATAACCGAACCGTCATTAGAAAAGAAAAAACGCAAATGGGTCGATTTTTTAATGCGTAAAGGCTATGAAAGTAACTTGATATTTGATTTTCTTAAAGATCTACAATAACTTCTACTCTTCGTAGGAGTTTTTTTTATAGTTAATTCGGGCAATCCCTTCCGCTCTCGCTACAGGTCGGGCTATCGCGAGTCGCTTTTTGCTCCGCTTCACTTCACAAAAGAGCTCCAACAATCGCTCCATCCCTATTGCGGGGTGACAGGTGTTCGATGTTTGGTGTTGGATGATTGATGTCAACTG